>Ga0209483_1000353_pt1 | contig 41666 bp, 33 predicted proteins | sample NGEPerA_FD_184508 | JGI IMG/M metagenome (GOLD analysis project Ga0209483, IMG submission 184508) | Arctic peat soil microbial communities from the Barrow Environmental Observatory site, Barrow, Alaska, USA - NGEE PermafrostL2-A... | ecosystem: Environmental > Terrestrial > Soil > Wetlands >...
AGATTGTAGGAATTGATCCATGATGCCGCCTAACAAGTCGCCGGAGCCAACCGCCGTTGGCGCTTGCAGTTCCGCTGTCGCGGTTCACGTCGCGAATCGGCGGTGGCTCAGCTTTCTACGTTAGGCGGCTATGCAAACACGACAACCAACAAACGAAAGAACATAAAATGAAAAACCTCCTTCAAACACTCATCACAGCGGCTCTGCTGCTGGCTGCGCTTTCGGCGTCTGCCAATGTAGAGCTTTACTTCGCAGACGATCTCAGCCCTTGGTCGCCTGCGCCGCCTTACGGCAACGGCCCGAACCAAGTCTCGCGTCAGACATATCCGAACAGTCAGGCGATGCAAGCATTGTTCCTATCGCGCATTAATGGCGCGATCACGGAATCATTCGAGGAATTTCCCACCGGGTCTTGCCCGACAAACCTGACTTTTGGAACTGGAACCAACATTGCGGCTCTCTTTTGGTCAACCAATGGAAGTGCGGGCAATACCAACGCAAGTGCGATACTATCGTTAGGCGACCCAACACAGACAATCCTAGGTTTGTTCCCCACCACGGGCACCAACTTTCTGGCCTTTGATTGGAATAGTGTGTATGGGAGCAATGATTACTGCCGAATCACGTTCAGTAGCCCGCAGGCAGCCTTTGGGTTCTATGCAACTGATCTAGAGTATAACACTCTGTCCCTGACTTTTGCGCGCGCCGACGGCTCCACAACCAACATCGTTGTTCCATTTCCCGTTCCACAAGGCTCCGGGGCTGTTTTTTATCAGGGCGTTATTGACCGGGCCAATCCATTTACAAGTGTGACCATTACGAATGTGGGATGGGGGAACACGTCGGACGGCATTTCATTCGACGATCTGACGATTGCCGCCTTCGCCACCGACTGCGTGCCGCCGCCCTCGGGCCTGGTGAGTTGGTGGCCGGGCGATGGCAATGCGAACGACATTGAGGACGGCAACAACGGCAACCTGGGCAGTGTTACGTTTGTTCCGGGCGAAGTAGGCCAGGCCTTTCACTTCGACGGCAGCAGCTGGGTCACCACCACCAATGAGACCAATTTGAGCTTTGAAAGAACAAACGCCTTCAGTATCGACGCTTGGATTCGCACGACCAAGACCAGTGGAAATATGTTCGTCGTAGCTAAACGACAAGAGGTGGCACCCTTCAAAGGTTACGCAATGATGATTGATAACGGCCAAGTCCCGAAGTGTTACTCGGCAGACCCAACACCGCCCGGAGCAGGTTGGCTCCAACTCTTGGTGGACGGCAGTGATACTTCTGACTGCCCTCGGGACCACGCAGTTATTGTTTATGGGGCAACGAGCGTAAACGACGGGCAGTGGCACCATGTTGCCGCCACTTACGATGGCAGCAGCACGGCTGCGGGCGTTGCGCTTTATGTTGATGGCGCGGTTCAGACGAACTTGGTTATTGCCGACAATCTCAGCATCAACTCCATCGCCAATTCTGAAGGCTTCGCCATCGGCGCAGGCTCTGGGAACGGCCCGCAACCGTTTAGCGGGGACATCGACGAGATCGACGTCTTCAACCGCGTGATTTCGCAAGCGGAAATCCAAGCCATCGTCAATGCCGGCACCGCAGGCAAATGTAAGCTGTTGATTCGTGATCCGCAATTGTCCGGCACGAATTTCACGTTCAACATCCAGACGGTGTCCAATCAAAGTTATAGCGTTCAACAGAACTCCAACCTGGCGACGACGAACTGGGAGTTCCTCGAAACCATCACCGGCGATGGCTCGCTCAAACAATTTCTTGTGCCGACGACCAACGCGCAGAGATTCTTCCGCCTAAAGCCGTGACTGCTTTTGTTCCCAGCAGACACACGCCGCCTAATTTGAGAATAGGTTGCACCGGCCTAGATTCAAATCGTTGAGGGAAGCGCCGTTCATTTCGCCGCCCGGATGATTTTCAACCGCAGCGGAATTGTTGGAACCACTCACTTCGGATTCGACGCGAGCCAGAAACGGATGTCGGACGACTGCGCGTTGTCCGGATCCAGTTCCAGCACCTTCTGGTAATGCTGCCGCGCCTGCGCCGTGTCGCGGAGCGATTGCGCGCAGATGTTCGCCAGCGCCAGATGCGCCCGCGCCTCGCCGGGATTCGCCGCGAGGATTTTTTTCAACTGGTCCGCCGCGTCCGGCGCGTAGCCCGCCGCCCAGAGCGCGAGCGCGAAATTATAGCGCGCGTCCACCGAGTCGGGCTGGACGGCCAGCGCCAGTTCGTAATGCGGCAGGGCCAGCGCGTAATTCCGCAGCCGGTGCGCCAGCACGCCGGTGTTGTATTCCGCCTCGAACCACGCCGGGTCGAACGCCGCCGCCTGCTGATACCATTGCAGCGCGTCCGGCCACTTTTCATCCTGCTCAAACACGCGCGCCTTGGTGAACGCGCCGCTGGCCGCCGTCCGGTCGCCCGCCTTGGGCTTGCGTGGCGAAAAATAATGGTAGCGGGCAAAAACCGGGGCCGGCGCGGGCGCGGCTTCGGCTTCCGGTTTGGCCGCCAATGTCACTGACGGCGGAGCCGCGGGCTGAACCGTCGGTGCATTTTCAGCCGGCAACGGCGTCAGGTCGTTGCCGAGATATTTTGAATTCGCGGCGGAATCTTTTGACGAGCCGAAAAGCCGGTGCCAGAAACCGCGCTTCGGCGGCGCTGCCGGCATCGGCTCTTCCACCGGCTGCGAGGCGGCGGGCGGCGCGGAGGTGGCCGCCACCGGCGCGGCGGGCGTGGCGACAATCTGCGGCTCCGGCCTGACCTGCACCGTCTGCACCGGCACGGACTGCACGAAAACTGGCTTCTCCGCGCTGGCGGAATGTGTCGCCTCCGGCGGCTTGTGCGCGGCGGATTTCTCCGGCTCCGTCCGTTCGGCAGCAACAATATGCTCCTCGCTGGGATTGGAAATTTTTGACGGCGGTTTCGTTTCCGACGACACCGGCTTCGGCTTTTCCACCGGCGCGGGTGCCGCCGCGATTTTCACTTCCGCCGACGCCAGGCTGGCGACGAGCGCGCTGACGTCGTCATAATTTGCAGGGCGCGGCTTGAGCGCGAGATACGCGCGGTAATTTTCAAGCGCAGTTTTGTCGTCGTGCAGATACTGGTCGCTCACCGTCGCCAGATTCAAAATGGCCGCCGCGTAATCCGGGCGCGCGACGGCGGCGGCGGTGAAAAATTTCGCCGCGTCGCGCGGCTTGCCACTCTGGACGAACGCGCGGCCGAGGCCGTTGTAGGCTTCCGCGTCGCCCGGCTTCAACGCGAGCACCGTGCTGAAACTTTTTTCCGCCGGTAGCGTTTCGCCGAGCTTCAACTGCGCGGAACCAAGCTCAAGCCAGCCCGCCGGATCGTTCATGCGCCGCAGCGTGTAGGCCGTCAGCTCCGTCTTCGCCGCGTCCGGCTTGTTTTGTTGCAGCCACAGGCTGCCCAGGTTGAAATGCGCCTCGACGAGATCGCGGTCGAACTTCAGCGCGTTTTGATACGCCGCCGCCGCGTCATCCAGTTGCCCCGCGCCCTGCAACGCCACGCCATAATAGTTCCACGCGTCCGCGTTCGTCGCCAGCAGCGTCACCGCCGTTTTCAACTGCGCGACCGCGTCCGGGTAGTCGCCGCGATCTAGGTATTTTTTCCCGTTGAGCAGCGCGCGCGGCCCCGCCGGCGTGCAGCCGGCAAGGACAGCCGCCAGCGCAAGAAATATAATTGCGCCGCGAAATGAAATTTTTTTGGCCAGCATCCGCCGTGGTGGTAACATTGGCAGACCAAAGTGTCAAGAAACGCACGCTGCCAAATCGTCCTGTTCGCGCTGCTCGCCCTCATTAAGCGCGCGGACGCCGCCGACTCTTTTCCCATGCCCGTGACCAATTCCGCAGCGCGCGTCGTCATCGTCCAGGGCGAAAACCTGCTCAACGCCTTCCTGCCTTACGATGACCGCGTGGAAACTGTTTTCAATCGCGGCCTGGCTGTTTTCGCGGAAACCACCAGCGTCGCGGAGGCGTGGCGCAGCCTGGTCAGCACCAACGACACCGTCGGCATCAAGGTTTTTTCCGAACCCGGCCCGTTCACCGGCACGCGGCCAGCCGTCGTCGCCGCCATCGTGCGCGGACTGCTCGCCGCCGGGCTGCCGCCGGACAACATCATCATCTGGGACAAGCACGCCGGTGATTTGCGGGAGGCGGGATTTTTTGCGCTGGGAAAAAAACTCGGCGTGCGCGTCGCCGGCGCGCTGCAATCCGGCTACGACGCAGACACGTTTTACCTGCCCGACTCGCCCGTCATCGGACGGCTTGTCTGGGGCGATCTGGAATTTGGCCGGACGAACCAGGATGTCGGCAAAAAATCCTTCGTCACCAAGCTCGTCAGCCGGCAGATCACCAAAATTATTTCCGTCGCGCCGCTCATCAACGAAAACGACGCCGGCGTCTGCGGCCATTTTTTCAGCCTCGCGCTCGGCAGCGTGGACAACACGCGCCGCTTCGAGGGCGACCCCGACCGCCTCGCCGTCGCGCTGCCGGAAATCATCGCGCTGCCCTCCGTCGGCGACCGCGTGACGCTCTACGTCACCGATGCCCTGCTCGGCCAGTATCAGGGCGGCCCGGCCGGCTATCTGCAATACTCCACCGTGCTGCAACAAATCTGGTTCAGCCACGATCCCGTGGCGCTCGACACGCTGGCCTTGAAGCAGCTCGCAGGCGAACGGAAAAAATTCAACGTCCCGTCCGCGAATTCCAATTTTGAAATTTACACCAACGCCGCGCTCCTCCAGCTTGGCATTGATGATCCGGCGCGGATTCAGGCGGAAAGAATCCAGTAACTGATTCACTTAAGCGGTCAACGGAAAGCGTTGCTTTCCGCTGCGGGGAGTGATAAATCAGCATCATAATTGAGTGGATGCGGCGAGCCTCGGACTCGCAATCTGCGATTGTAAGGAACGCCAAGTTTGCCAATTAACTTACGCACCCAAACTGATTTGAAAATTGCACGCAGGGTTGAAAATGCAAATTATTTTTTATTTCAAGTCCGATGCAGTGCATAGGCCAAAAAAATCAGCGTAAAAAACGTGAAGTATAATTATTAAAAATGTGCCTGCTTTCATATTTTTGGAACTCTGAAAATCATCTCTACTGGTTTGTTTTTAGCATTGATTTGGGCGGGGGAATTATTGACCTCATTTTATGCGTCATAACGCTCATCATGCTCCGAAAAGAGCTATCTGAACATGAAAAGAAAAAAGTTGAATGGATGATTGAATCAGGAGCGGCGATAGTGGCTTTATTGGTAATCGTAACGGTATTGGGAATGGCAAGACTTAATACATTGGCAGAACAAGGAATAAGAAATGAATTCTCGACAGTGGACTGGCGCAAACAACGGATATATGCCTTTGAAGCGACCGCGATAATTGTAGTCAGGCCATTACAGCCCGTAAAAGATATTGCCAGCCTTCCCAAAACTCCACCAAACGTCGAGACTTTTCCACCGCAAACAGAAAGCCCAAAAAAAGAAGAAGGGGCAGTTTTATTATATCTAGGTCGAAACGTGGATATTGCAAATGGCTCATATTCTCGCGAAAACGCCCAAATTGAATCTGATGACGCATATAGATCGGCGACGGGCGACAACTTGATTCGATTTGATATACATTTCGGCGGACACCATGAACACTTTTTTGAGAATGGCGTCGGAAACACTTGGGAATTTTCTAACGACTCATTAACGCCTGCCGATTTGGATGCAATTGATATTCTTTTGCCATTCCGATGCGAAATAGTCAGTGGAGAAGTTAAAATGGAGATTGATAATGGTTTGACGAATATGGTTTTCCAAATTCCTCCGCAAAAAACTTTTGTCTGCGCTGCAACTAGCGTTGCGACAAATGGAACTTTTGTGCCGATTGATTTCTCGCCTGAAATCCGTGCCGAAGTTGCAAAATCCGAAGAAGCGGAACGCGAAAAAGCCGACGCACAAGCCAAATTCATATCCAGAGGAATTGAGCTTGAATCGAAAGCTCGTGAAGGCAAATCGAATGACCGAACCATCACAGATGACCAAAAGGATTTATTCATAAAATTATTGAGCGAATATCCCAAGACTCCCGTTAAGGTTTTTGTGAGTGCCGGAGACGATGAAGCAGGCAGGTATGCTCAAAAAATCCGACAATTGCTTGATGCTGCCAAATATGGCGGCGATGATGCTGGCATAATTACGAATTCCAATATCATCATGGAAGCAACGAACAATGAGGCATGGAAACCTTCTTCCAATATGCTGGCTTTTGTTATTTATGGAGATGCACGCGCGCCGTTTTTTGTCATGGCGCGTTCTCCAATCGCCGGAGCGAATTGGGGGTTTTCTGGAATCGGCTTGAATGGAATTTATATTCCAGACAATACAATTTTGAAGCCCGGCGAAGTCGGCGTCGCTGTGCTGCCAAAACCAAAGTAAATTATACCAGCGAAACTGAAAAATGCGTCTCCACGCCTTAAAATTGCACAAACCAAGCCACTTGCAGGAAAAAATCCAATTTAAGACACTACCAAAAATTTTTCTGTGGATTGATTTTTGGCGGCAGGCTTGCGACAGTATTGAAAGTCCGTTTTATCATTTTATGAAAAAATATCTGTCAGTGTTTTGTGAATTTATTGTGGCTGCCTTTGTTCTGGCGGCATTGGCGGCGAATGCCGGCGAGACCAACTACGTCGGCGACGCCTGGAATTTCATGGATTCCCAAAAGGTCGTTGCCGAGGCGGCGGACATCACGGCGGCGAAATATACGAACTGTGACGCGGCGATTGTCGAATGGAAAATGCTGCGGGACTATCGCGCGGACGGCACGGCGGACTGCCAGGACGAAACGTTCGTCAAGGTTTTGACGGAAAAAGGCCGGCGCGGGAACCGCCAGCTTTCGTTCGGCTTCATGCTGCCGTATTCGACGGTGGCGGTGGCCAAACTGGAGGTGATCAAGCCGGACGGAAACGTGGTGACGGTGGACGTGGCGGCGAATTCCAAGGAGTCCATTGATGACAGCCAGATGGCGGAGAACATTTACGATCCGAACATGCGCGTGCTGCAGGTCAACATTCCGCAACTGGAAATCGGCGACATGGTCCACACGGTTTCCCGGCAGACGGTGGCGCGTTCGATCATGCCTGATGAATACGACGAGGAAAACATTTTTGAGGGCGACAATTACATCCGCCATGTTTCCTACGAAGTCCACGCGCCGCCGAGCCTGCCGCTGCAACGCATCGCCCTGCGCGATGAAATTGCCGGAACGGTCGCGTCCTCAATTCAAACGAACGCGGACGCGGTCGTTTATCATTGGGAGGCGAACAATGTGCCGCAGATGTTCGACGAGCCTGCGATGCCGCCGTATGAAATGGTGCTGCAACGGCTGTTCGTCAGCACGCTCACGGACTGGCAGACGGTTTCAAAATGGTATTGGAACTTGAGCCTGCCACATCTGAACCAGACGACGCCGGAAATGCAGCAGACTAACGCGATTTTAATCGCAAACCAGCCGACGGATTTGGACAAAGTGAAAGCGATTTTTTATTACGTCTCGAAAAATATCCGCTACATGGGGTTGACGCCAGAAAAAGACCGGCCCGGTTTTGAGCCGCATGATGTCAGCCTCACGTTCGACAAAAAATACGGCGTCTGCCGCGACAAGGCGGGCCTGCTGGTGGAAATGCTGCGGATGGCGGGATTCAACGCGTATCCGGTGCTGATCAACGTCGGCGCGCGCCGGGACATGGAGGTGCCGGAGCCAGATTTCAATCATGCGATTGTCTGCGTGGAATTGAAAAAGGGCGAATACACGCTGATGGATCCGACGGACGAAAACACGCGGGACCTGCTGCCGTCGTATGATTGCAACCGGAGTTATCTGGTCTGCCGGCCGGAAGGCGAAACGCTGCTCGTCAGCCCGGTTCCGCCGCCGGAAAAACATATGCTCCTCGTGAAAACGACGGGGACGCTTTCCGCCGCCGGCGTGCTGGAAGCGGCGTCGGCATTGTCGTTTGAAGGCGTGAATGACGACGCTTATCGAAACCTGTTTTCCCACTTGAAACCTGATGACGAGCGGCGCTTCTTTGAACAGAGATTGAAAGCCGTCATGCCCGGCGCAAAATTGGAATCGCTGAAGATCACGCCGGAAAACGTCCTCGACGCGTCGGTGCCGCTGCACGCGGAATTGAAATTTTCGGTGGCCGGCCTGACGGCCAGCGGCGACGACAAATCCATCGTGAGCCTGCCGTGGATTACGCGCGATCTCGGCGTGGCGAGCCGCATTCTCATGGACAGCATCGGCCTGGCGACCAGAAAATATCCGCTCCAGACGGAAGTGACCTGCGGCGTGCAGGAGGACATTTCCATCAAGCTGGCGGACGGGTTTGCCGCGCCGATTTCCATTCCGGCTTTTGCGTCCGTGAACGACGAAAGCGTGGATTATCAGGAACACGCCGCCTACAAAAACGGTTCGCTGGATTGCACGCGTGAATTCAAATTGAAAACAGTCGAGTTTTCGCCCGCGCAATATCTAAAGCTCAAGCAAACCTTGAAAAACATGGATTATGACGGGCGCAAAAATCTGATTCTCGCGCTGAAACCGAATGCCGCCACCGCCGCCGTGACGACGAAGAACAGCTCCGGTGAATCGCCGGTGGAATCCGACGCCAGAATTTTGGAAAGCCGCAAGACGCTGGAAGTGAAAGACCCGCACACGGCCATTTACACCGTGACATATTCCAAAAGCATTCTCAACTATGGCGGCAAAATCAGGGAGGCCGACGTGAAAATTGACTTCAACCCGGCCTGCGCGGACGCCAAAATCATCCACGCCGTCGTGATTTCCAAAACCGGCGCGCGGCAGGAAATTTCGCCGGGCGAAATCAATGTGATGGATCAGGGCTGGAATCCGTCGGCCAAACGCTACACGGGCGGCAAAGTGTTGGTCGCGGACCTTCCCGGCGTGGAAATCGGTTCCACCATCGAGGTGAAATTTCAGATCACCATGAAAGACATGCCGTTCATTTCCGGCTTCGAGCCGTTTCAATTTCCCGATGCCTTGGATAAAAAATCCTTTGAACTCACCGCGCCCGCAAACGTCGTCGTCAGCCAGATGACGACTGGCACCTTGAAAAAGGAAAACGCAACGGCAAATGGCATCCAGACCTTTCAATGGCAGGCCAAAAATGTCAAAGCGCTGCCGGCGGAAACTCAATTGCCGCCGGCGTGGAATTATGAGCCGGGCGTGGAATACTTTGCTGGCGACGCGGCGGATTATTGGAAGGCGTTGAACGACGCGCTGCTCGCCCGTTCGCAAAATTCCGCCAACGCGGCGAAGCTCGCACAAACAATTGCCGGCACGGCCGCAACAAAACTGGAAGTTGTCAAGGCCATCCGCGATTTCATCGCCAAAAGTATCCGCGAGGCGGGGCCGTCGTTCACCGATTTGCCGTTGAGCGAACTTTCCGACGCCGACACCACTTTGGCGGACGGATACGGTCACGCGGCGGACCGCGCCATTCTGTTTCACGCCATGCTGACGGCGGCGGGGTTCCAGCCGGAATTTGTCATGGCTTCCGATTTGCCGCCGATTGCGGGCATCACCAACGTGACGCAATCGTTTCCCTTGCCCGATAATTTCACCGCGCCATTGGTGAAAATTTCTTTGGACGGTGAAACCTATTATCTGAACGACACCGATCAATACTCGCAACTCGGCACCACGCCTTATGACGACAAGCTGGGCATCGCGCTGTCAGGCCAGAAACTGGAAACGATCAAGGCCGCGAAAGATTGCCGGGACAAGACGGAGACCGATTATGCGGTGTCGCTGACGGACGACGGCCGCGCGCGGATAAAAATTTCGCGCCATTTTTACGGCGTAACTTACAACAGCCTGAACCGCTATTTCTCGGAGCTGCCGCCGGAAGAGCGGAAACATTATTTTCAGGAACTGGTCTCCGGCGTCGCGCAGGGCGCGCAGGCCGCAGGCGATTTGACGACGAAATTTGACACCTATCCCGGCCTGGAAGAATTCACGGTCGAAATGGATCATTACGGCGTCGTGGACGGAAAGTATCTCTATTTTAACCTGCCGTTCAGCCCGTCGCTGTTTTCCCCCGGCGCCAGCGGGCGTTCATTGCCGTTCTATATTTCGCAGGGCAACGAACAAATCATCCGCGCGGAAATCGAACTGCCGCCCGGATTCCACCAGACCGGCATCGTTCCCAAGGCGAAAAATCTGGCCGCGCCCGGCGGCTCGCGCGCGGTGGTCAGCCGCAGCCTTGCCGGCGAAAAAAGCGAGACGGATTATCAGTTGGAGACGGTTCCCGCAATCATCAGCCCCAAGGATTATCCGGCCGTGCTCAATCTCCAGTCTGATTTGGATGAAAAATCATCAACCGTCTTTCTCCTGGAACGGGAATGACTGCGGCGGCGAAATTCCTGCCCACCAAACCCGTCTCGTCGCCCGGCACCATCACGCAACCAGCTTGTAGCCGACCCCGTGGATGGTGAGCAGGTGTTTCGGTTCGCCGCAGTTGTCGCCAAGTTTTTTGCGGAGCTGCACGATAACCTGGTCCAGCGTGCGCGTCGTGCCGTAATAATTGTAGCCCCAGACTTCGTTCAGCAGTTTGTCGCGCGACAAAACCTCGCCCGCGTGCGCATGAAAAACCTGCAGCAGCTTCAGTTCTTTGGCCGTCAACTCCTCCACCGCCCTGCCCCGCTTCAATTGAAACGTCTTCGGATCAATCATCGCTGAACCGATTGAAAACATATTTTCGGATTCAGATTTGCCGCCGGAATGACTGGTGCGCCGCAGCAACGCCTGAATCCTGGCCAGCAATTCGCGCACGCCGAACGGTTTCGTCACATAATCATCCGCGCCGAGGTCGAGGCCGACGACCTTGTCAATCTCCTGCCCCTTGGCCGTGAGCATGAGGATGGGCGCGGAAAATTTCTTCGCGCGAAGCTGCTTGCAGATGTCGTAGCCGCTCGCGCCGGGCAGCATCACGTCCAGCACAACGAGCGCCGGATGAAATTTGGCGACGGCGGCAACGGCTTCGTCGCCGCGATTGCACGAGGCGGTTTCGTAGTCTTCGCTTTTCAAAACCTCTTCGAGGCCAAGCAAAATGTGCGGGTCGTCCTCGACGATTAGAATTTTAGTTTTCATTCTTCAAAGTAGGACAGCGCTTCCAGCCTGTCCTCAAATTTGTTTTCTCTCAAAAAAATGGGCAGGCAAGATGCCTGTCCTACGTTATTGGCAGCCGCAAAACAAAACAACTCCCGCCGCCGTCGCGGGTTTCATAAACCACGTCGCCGCCGTGCGCGCGGGCGATTTGGCGCGCAATCGTCAATCCCAGTCCCGAACCCTGGATGCCGCTGCCCAGCGAATCGTGCGCGCGATAAAATTTCTCAAACACTTTTTCCTCGCTGCCGCGCGGCACGCCGGAACCGCGATCCAGCACCTTGATTTCCGCGTGCGGCAGCGGCGATTGCCTTTGTGCCAGCAGCAGCGTGATTTCCTTGCCGCCATTGGAATACTTTTCAGCGTTTGACAGCAGGTTGACGATGATTTGCGACAGCGCATCGGCGTCGCCGCGCACAGGAATCTTTGCGCCCGGCAATTCGCAATTGAAAGCAAAACCATTCGCTTCGAGATGCGGGCGAAATGTTTCCGCCGACAACTGGACAATGTCCGTCAAATCGCACGGCTGGAAATTATATTTCTTTTCGCCGCTCTCCATGCGCGAGAAATCGAGCACGTTGTTGATGAGCCGCGTGAGCCGCGCGGCCTCGGCGGTGATGATTTGCAGATACGACCGCTGTTTCGCGGCATCGGCGACGCGGCCTTCGGCGAGCAGTTCGGAAAACATGCGGATGGACGTGAGCGGCGTTTTCAATTCGTGCGAAACGTTGCTGACAAAATCGGTTTTTTGCCGCGCCAGTTTCAATTCCGCGTTCAGGCTGCTGACGATGAGCCAGCTACCGACGCCGATTGCCAGAAGCAGCACGGCGACGAGCAGGCCGAGCGTGAGTTCGGCCGTGCGCGCGGCCTGCGTGAGCTGCACGGGGTTGACGAGATACGCGGCGACTTCCCAATGCGGCAGCGCGTCGCCGATTTCCGTGGCGACGAACGGGCGTTTCCAGTTCGCCGAAAAATTGGCGCGCGAAAGCGCGACGGGTTTCGCGTTGTCGTCGAGCAACGCGAGGCAGATTTCATTTTGCAACGCCGGATCGGGCTGCACGAGATCGCGCAATCCGTCCACGACGCGGTTCAAATTCAGTTGCGCGCCGAAAATCAAATCGGGTTCGCGATTGAGCCGGTGCCAGAACATAAGGTTGAGTTTGTTTTGCAAAAAGCGCGCGAGCATCCCGTCCGTGCCGTCGCCGACCAGTTGCGCGAACTCGGCTTCGGCGGGAATCACTTTGGACAAATTATTTTGCGCGCCGTCGGAAGAATCTTTGAGCGCCGGATAGTCCGCGCTTTGCGGACTGACTTTGCGCGCCTGCTGTTTGTAATTTTGCGATTGCGTTTCGCTGATTGCGCCGTTTGCAGCCGCAATGTTCGGCTGGTCCGATTGAACTTTTTCTTGCGGCAATGCTTTGGCGGCGGAATCCAATGCAAAATTTTCCTGCGGCGGCGCGGCGGCGGGAGCGTTCAGCGCAATTGTTTTTTCCGCCTGGTTTTGGCTTCGACCGCCGCCGCCACCGCCAAATCCGCCGCCGCCGCCGCCGCCAAGTCTGTTACTTGAAAAACTATTTTGCGCGAGCGACTGGCTCGGGCTGGAGCGGCTGAAATTTTGCGCGGCGTTTCGGGTGGAATTGTTGTTGCCATAAACCTCGGCGGTTTCGCGGTTGCCGAGGAAGGCGCTGTTGTCGGAGTAAAATGTCTGCGCCTCGGAACGCGCGTTTTGCGCCGGCGAAAGGATTTTTCCCGACAGCGTGACACAGAATCCAATTTCGGCCAGCGGCCAGTTGCGGCGAAGTTGATCGTCAAACTGCGCCGCAACTTCGCGCGGGTCGTTGTCGCCAACAAGATTTTCAACTCGCGCGCTAAATTCCTGCTGCCGCTGTGACAGATAATCGGAAATGTTTTGCGCGAGCGAATCGGTCACGCGCTGATACAAAAGCGATTGCTGGCGTTCGAGCAGGAACTGCTGGTCGCGCAGCGAGCGCACGGCCAGCCACGCCAGCACGAGGCTCGGCAGCAGCACGGCGACCACAAAAACCAGCGCGACTTTTTTCATTTGCTTTCTCCGTGCAATATCCCAAGTCACCGTTCACAACCAAGCTCATTTTGATAATTCATCAGGCGAGCACTTTGATAAGAATTCATTTTCCAATTTTGAGCGCGTTGACCCGCGCTTCGTAGGCGGAGACAAAACGGTCGTTGCGCAACGGGTTTTGTTCACCTTGCGCGAATTGTTTTAGCAAGTCCTGCTCAAATGCTGGCGTGAGCAGTTCGCTGCGGCCCACCAGCACGCGTATCTGCTCGCGCGGCGACGGCTCAACCGTCAGCGGCAGCACCGCGCGGGTGAAATTTTCCGGCACGATCCAAAACATGCGCAGCCCCGGTCGCTCAAAATAACTGTTCCACCACGTTTGCAGCATCGCGTCAGCTTCCTTTGGAAAAAGTCCGGCCTGCACCAGTGCGCCGCGCATCGCGGCGTAAACCTCGTGCTGCCAGTTGGTCGAAGTCACCGGCACAGTTATTTTCACGGTGCGCGTTTCCCCGGCTTTCAACGGATCAAGCAGTTCAAAACTTACTTCGTCGCCGTATCGCGGATGATTGAAGATGAGCATGGCTGGAATCGCCGCCTTGGAATCGTTTTGGATGTGGAGCGTGCCGTCGTCGAGCAAGGCGAACTTCACCGGCAGCGAAAAATTTCCGACACCGCGATAGAAAAGAAATTTCTCCGCCTCGCCGCCTTTCGTCCGCAACAAAGCTGAATCGGTCTGGCGCGGATAAAGCCACGTCGGGGTCGCGCCCGGCTTGAAAACCGCCGCGCCGTCGGCGTCCGACGGCGGCTGAACCTGCACATTCCATTCGATGCTGCCATTGTAGCCTTTCGCAAAATCAATTTCCCCGCCAGGACTGCCAAAGGTGGCTATTTTGGGAACCGGTGGCGGAGTCTCACCGCCGCTGCGCGCCGGAAACCACTGGCTGATGGAACCGCCGTTGAAGCCAACGCGGACGTGCGCCTCAAACGGCTGGCTCGTGTAAAAATAAATCACCGGCGTTTCCATTTTGATTGTCACATTTTGCAACGGACGCATCCAACCCTTCGGGGCATACGGCTCCATGCCTTCATGCGAATGAATAAACGTTGGCAGCGGTTCTTCTTCCGTTTGAAGTCCCGGCAGCAACACGCCGTCCGAACCGGACACGGAAGTGAACGTGCCCCATTCGTGCAATGTGAAGTCAGGCGCGTCAGCGGCCAGTGCCGTGAAGCTGGCGAACGCGAGCGTGAGAGAAAGTAAGCAAATAGATTTTGTCATAAACGCACGGAATGCAGTTTTTAAGTGTTCTTTCCGAAATATCCCAACTCCGCGCCCAGAACCAAGCTCAATTTAAGCTGGAGTCCAAGCTTCAGCTTGTTCCGACGCGGACACGCTAAAGCGTGAACTCCAACAATTATTTTGAATTGCGCGTGTTGTAGGATTGCGCCTGCAAAGATTTGCGCGTGGCCGAATCAAAACCGCCGCCGCCGCCGCCACCAAAACCACCGCCGATTCTGTCGCTGAAATCATCCAGATTGTTCGTCTCGGCGCGGATTTGCATCTGCACTTCCGGCGGCGCGGCGGCGAAAGAACCGTTCAGCGCGGCAGACTGCGCTTTGAGTATGGTTGCGGCCTGCTGGTAATTTCCCGTGTCCGCCTGCGCAATCGCCGCGTCCTTGGCGACGGCGGTAAGCATCAATTCCTTTTGCGCGACGACTGCGCCGTTGACCGAGTTGTCGGAAAGGCTCTGGTCGTCGGTGAAATCAATTTTCGCAACTCCGCTGGCGGACTGGTCGGTGCCATCGGCGAGTTCGTCCTTGTAATTCACATTGACGCGAGCGACTTCCGGCTTGTCTCCGTTGACGAGGCAGCGCAGAAACAGATAGCGATCCTGGCCGGACGTGAACTGGCTCAAGTTGACCGTTGCTTTTTGACTGTCAAATTTCTCGGCGCGGCCAATGAAGCCAAGCGGCTTCACACCGTCGGGACAGACGATCTCGATGCGCACATCACGCGCGGCGACGGCGAGCATTTCGCCGAGTTCCTTGGCGAAGATTTCAGGAAGTTTTTCCGTGTCTTGAACGTAATAATAATTTGCGTCGCTCGCCTCCGCGAGACCGGCCATCAAATCCTCGTTGTAATCGTCGCCCACGCCGATGGTCGTGACAGAAATGCCGCGTTCGGCCAGATCACTGCCGAGCCGCCGCAATTCCCGCGTCGAACTCGGCCCGACATTCGCCAGGCCGTCGGAAAGCAGAATGACGCGGTTGATGCGCTTGCTGGAAAAAAATTCCTGAAGCTGGTCGGCGCCCATTTTCACGCCGGCATAAAGCGCCGTGCTGCCGTCGGCCTCGATGCCTTCGATTTTTTCCTTCAGCGCGTCCTTGTCCGCGACTTTTTGCGCGGGCACCAGCACTTGCGCGTGATCGCTGAAAATGACGAGCGAAAAAATGTCGTTTGGCGCGAGCCGGTCCACCAGTTGCATCGCGGCCTGCTTGGTTTTTTCCAATTTCGCGCCGGTCATCGAGCCGGATTTGTCCAGCACGACGGCGAGATTGAGCGGCGTGCGCCTTTCCTTTTTTTGGCCGGCGATGGCGGAGAGGTCAATTTTGATGACGACTTCCTGCGGCGAATGTTTCACGACATAGCCGCGCTCCGGCACGAGGTTTAGTTGCAGGGTTTCTCCGGCGAACAGGTTGAACGCCGTCGCCAGACCGATGGTGAGCAGTATTTTTTTCATGCCGCCATTTTGCCGGATTGCAAAAAAAAATTGTCAGGCGGGGATGAAAAGTTTGTAAAAAAATTGTAACGAAACCTGCGGAACAGTTTTGCTTTTTTCACCCGTTCCGGCCAGTCTCCGGTGATGACGCAACCGCTCGCGATGGTTTTTTATGAACGGCTCATGCCCGGCAGCCGGTTGGTGAACCAGTTGCAGGATTTGAACTACCGCGTTCTCGCCGTCAACAACCTCGCGTTGCTGGCGGCCACGGCCGCGCGCGAGACGCCGCTGCTGCTGCTCGTGGACCTCGCGGCGCGCGGCGAAGTGTGCGCGGCCATTGAAAAAATCAAGGCTGCGCCGGCCACCAGCCATCTGCCGGTCATCGCGTTCGCGCCGGACGACGAGCCGGAACTGCTCGCCGCCGCGCAAAAGGCGGGCGCCAGTTTCACCATCGGGGAATCCGCCCTCGCCAGCCATCTGCCGCAATTGCTCGACCAGGCCGTGCATTTGGACTGACCAAAAAAAAGCGGCCCAATCTCGCGGCGGTCACCGGACAAACCGGTTCAGCCAGCCGCTTCCCGGAACGTCCAATGCCAGGGTTCGTAAATGACTCCCCATTTGTTGTCACGCGGATAAGTCATTGAAAATCCAAAATGGTCCGCGTGGCGGACGAGCCACGCGAATCCCGAAGTCAGCTCGAACCCTTCTGTGAGCGGCTCGCAGCCGGGAGCCGTAATGTCAATCGCCCTGCCGGTGTGATGTTCGCTGTAGCCCGGAGCCGCACTGACCTTGAGAATCTGCTCCCAGGTTTGTCCCGCCGCGAGTTTGCGTTCTACAATCTGCCGTTGGTAAGCCACGCTCCTGAACGCGGAAACAGGCTGCAAGATGACAGCATCGCGTTCGGCCGCCGTTTTTAGCTTGTGCCACGCGGAAGCGGCATTTGGCGCAAGCCGCTGTTCGCGTCCGTAAATGTCAGTCCCGATGGATGCCAGTTCCGTTGCCTCGCGAAAAGGTTTTCGCCCGGCAAATTTTTTTTCAATGCCCAACTGGCGCAGAATTTCTGCGATTTGTTTCTCGTAAGTTTCCATTAAACATGACCGCGTCTGCGGCGGAAATTAAACCCTCGGTTTTGCTTGTCCAGACGCATTTGCTTTCAGATGTCCGCTCTGGTATTCAAAGCGCGTGAGCAATCCATTCCGACTCGGCGTCCTCGGTTCCGGCAAAGGCTCCAACTTTGCCGCGCTGGCCGACGCGATTGGCGCGGGAAAAATTCCGGCGCAAGCCGCCATCGTGTTGAGCGATGTCGAGAGCGCGGGAATTTTGGCGCACGCGCGCGAACGGAAAATTCCGGCGCAATTCATCCCGCCGGGAAAATTCCGCACCAAGCTGGATGAGGAGGCCGAGCGCGAATTTGTAAAAGTTTTGCGCGACGCGAAAGTGGATTTGATCGCCCTCGCCGGTTTCATGCGCGTGTTGAAGGGCGATTTTCTCCGCGCGTTCGAGGGCCGCATCGTGAACGTGCATCCGTCGCTGCTGCCGTCGTTTCCCGGACTTGAATCGTGGAAACAGGCGCTGGATCACGGCGTGAAAATGACCGGTTGCACGGTGCATTTCGTGGACGCGGGCGTTGACGCCGGACCGATCATCGGCCAGCAGGCCGTGCCGGTGCTGGATGACGACACGCCGGAAAGCCTGCACGCGCGCATCCACGCGGCGGAGCATGAGTTGTATCCGAAATGCGTGGCGGCGATTGCGCGCGGGGAAATTTCCGTGCAAGGCCGGCGCGTCATCTGGAAAAAATGATTTTGCCGCCGATGAATGTTCAAAAGCACAAATGCAAAATTGTCCGCGCGGTTTCATTTCTGGCGTTGAGCCTGCTGGTTTCGATTTTATCCGGCTGCTTTTCGGACAAGGAAAAAATTCATTTCAGCGACGAGGGAGCGCAGCCGCGATTGGCGACCTACTCCATTGCGGAGGCAAAACCAAGTCTGTCAAAAGCGGATCAGGCCAAAATCGAGCTGGATGTTTTCGCCTACTTGTTGACGCGGCATTTCTGGGACGACGGCGACTATTCGGCGATTTTTTTGCAGGGCGACGAAGCGGAAGTTGCCACGCTGCAAAAACAATTTCCCGATCACGTTCCGCCCATCAAGCCGGATTTTCGCGCGCAACTGCGTCCCGGCTTCGCGCCCGTGGACAAGGACACCGGCAAGCCGGCGATGATTTTGAGCGTGGACGTGAACGAGCCGGACGACGACGGCTCGGTGGCCGCCATCGGCAAATGGTATGCCGGCGGCGCGGTGACGGGATTTTATTCATTTGTCTTGAAGAAAAGCGGCGGCGATTGGAAAATCCAGACGCCGCCGTGACGCAAATTTCGCATGAAGAAGGGCAAAAAAACGCTGGCGTTGCCGCGCCGTAGCTGGACAATAAACCCGGTCACGCGCGTCAAGGATTCGGCGAAGAAATTTTCGCGGGCGCGCGTGAAGCGGGATTCGCAAAAAAATTTTGAATGAGCAAAAAATTAAAATTCGGCCTGCCGAAAGGCAGCTTGCAGGACGCCACCATCGAAAAACTGGCGAAGGCCGGCTACAACATCCAGGTCAGCAGCCGTTCGTATGCGCCGTATGTGGACGACGACGAGCTGGAAATCCGCCTCATCCGCGCGCAGGAAATCAGCCGTTACGTCGAGCACGGCTATCTTGACTGCGGCATCACCGGCCACGACTGGATCATCGAGAACGGCTCGAAGGTTCACGAGGTCGGCGAATTTCTTTTCAGCAAAGTATCGCGCCGGCCCGCGCGCTGGGTGTTGTGCGTGCCGGAAAATTCGCCGGTGAAATCCGTGAAAGATTTGCAGGGCAAACGCATCGCCACCGAGGTCGTTCACCTGACGAAAAAGTATCTGAAGAAAAACGGCGTGAAGGCCGAGGTGGAATTTTCCTGGGGCGCGACCGAGATGAAGGCGCACGAACTGGTGGACGCCATCGTGGAAGTCACCGAGACCGGTTCGTCGCTGCGCGCGAACAAGCTGCGCATCGTGGACGAGCTGCTGATCTCCACGCCACGATTGATTGCGAACACGACCGCGTGGAAAGATTCCTGGAAGCGAAAAAAAATCGAAACAATGGCGCTGCTGCTCAAGGGCGCGCTGGACGCCGAGGCGCTGGTCGGCCTGAAGATGAACATCGCCGAAAAAAATCTGGCGAAGCTGCTGGCGGATTTGCCCGCGCTGCGCAACCCGACGGTTTCCAACTTGAGCCTCAAAGGCTGGGTCGCCGTCGAGACGATCATTGACGAGCACATCGTCCGCGAGCTGATTCCACAGCTCAAAGCCGCCGGCGCGGAAGGCATCATCGAGTATCCGCTGAACAAAGTTGTTTATTGATTTTGGCCCGTTTGGAAATTTTTTGACTTTCGCCAGAACCGGTGTTAGGCAAGATTGAACAGCATTATGTTTTTCGAGCGTCCCAAAGGGAAATATATTGGTTGTTTGGGGTAGAAAACTGATTAGAAAACTTTCACTTGCCCGTAATCATTATTTAGTCCCACATTGAAGCGCATTAAATTTTCCACTTGACAGAATCGGACAACTTTGCTTAAATTTACCCAATGTTTTCATTAAAAACTAAAATTCCGTTCGTAAAAAAACGGATTATTTTTTCGAAAATTGGGGTTCTTTTCCTGATTGCTTTTGCACCGAAAGCCAATGCGGACATTCTTATTGACAATACAGCAGATACTTTGGCAGGAGGAGTGGGACCAAGTTTCAATGATCAGGGAATTTATGTGCCAAGCGCAAGTGCGGCCGTCGGTCAAACCTTGGATACCATTACTTTAGTTTTTTCAACATCGTTCGGTCCAGGAAACGGTTATAATGCAGGAAACGCATAACTTTATATTACAATTCAAGTTCAGATTCTCTTCCCGGTTCAGTGGTTGCGGTTTCCAGTTTTACTCCTTCGGACGGTGGCGCAGCCCTAAACGGATTCGGTTCCGAAAAGGAGGTGTATCAACCTACTAGCAGTTACACATTACAAAGCGGCTATTACTATGTTGCTTCTTATCCCCAACAATCTGGATCAGATTGGACCGTTACAAGCGGCGGTTTTAATAGTGACTTTTCTGGTGTGGCTTTTGCGAGCAACAATCTGTCTCCAGGTTCAGGAGAGGATTATCAACTTGGAATCACCGTTGTGCCGGAAGCTCCAATTACAGGCGCAGCCATCGGCTTCGGTGCAATGGCCATAGTCGGCTTTCACATACTACGCCGCAAACTTTCCGCCGCAAAAAGCGCCTGAATATCGTCTGATTATTTTTTGACAGGCGCGTTCCTTGAACGCGCACTTTTATCACAAGGCGCGACGATAAGACTTGCGCTTGCCCTTTGCTTGTGAAACATTTCACAAACAATTTATGCCACACGTCAAACTGCACATTCCCGGGCCGGTCGAGGTCAGCGAAAAAACCTTCAAGGCCTTCTGCTCGCCGATGATCGGCCATCGCGGCCAGGGCTTCAAAGACCTTTACGCGAAAATCCAGCCGCAGCTCCAGCAACTGCTTTCCACCAAGCAACTGGTTTATCTTTCCACGTCCAGCGCGTGGGGCGTGATGGAAGGCGCGGTGCGCAATCTCGTCCAGAAAAAAGTTTTGAACTGCATGTGCGGCGCGTTCTCGGACAAATGGTTCGACGTATCGAAGAAATGCGGCAAGCAGGCCGAGGCTTTGCAGGTCGAATGGGGTTTGCCGATCCGCGCCGAGGGGATTGACAAAAAACTCGCGACGGGCGAATTCGACGCGCTGACGGTAATCCATAACGAAACTTCCACCGGCGTCATGTCGCCGCTCGCGGAAATCGCCGCGCTCAAGAAAAAATATCCCGACGTCATTTTCATCGTGGACGCCGTCAGTTCGCTGACCGCGCTGCCGATCAAGTTTGATGAACTCGGCATTGACGTTCTGCTCGCCGGAACGCAGAAGGCTTTCGCGCTTCCGCCCGGACTCGCGGTGTTCGCCGCGTCGCCCGCCGCGCTGGCAAAAGCGGCGACAGCCAAAGATCGCGGCTATTATTTTGATTTCGTCGAGTTCCAGAAAAATGCCGAGCAAAGCATGACGCCCAGCACGCCGAGCATCGGCCACATTTACGCGTTGAGTTCCAAGCTCGACGATTTCTTCGCCGAAGGTTTGGACGCGCGATTTGTCCGCCACAAAAAAACCAACCAGCTCACGCGCGACTGGGCGGCAAAACACGGATTTACTTTGTTCCCGGAAAAAGGTTTTGAATCGCTCACGCTCACCTGCGTCAGCAACGGCGCACGTCCCGGCGGCAGAACGATTGACGTGGCGAAACTGCAAAAGCTGACCAAAGATCAGGGCTTCCTAATTGACGGCGGCTACGGAAAAATCAAGGGCACGACGTTCCGCATTTCCAACATGGGCGACGAAACGGAGGCGACGATGAACCAGCTTTACGCCGCGCTGGACAATGCCATGAAGCAGTTGTAAAACTGTTCCCATGAATCCCGTAAAATTTGTAGAAAGAATTGTTTTCCCAATTCTGGCGCTCGTCCTGATTTCAGGAAATTTCACGACAACTTCGGCTGCCGGGGCAGATTCAGCCGCCCAAGCCAGCCCCGATCCTTACGCGAACGAAACTTCTGCGCAACGCGACGCGCGCATGGAATGGTGGCGCGAGGCGCGTTTTGGGATGTTCATCCATTGGGGCGTTTATTCCGTTCCCGCCGGGACTTACGACGGCAGACGAATTCCCGACATCGGCGAGTGGATCATGAATCACGGAAAAATTCCGATGGCAGAATATCAGGCTTACGCGAAAGATTTTAATCCCGTGAAATTCAACGCCGACGAATGGGTCAAGACGGCCAAAAACGCCGGCATGAAATACATCGTCATCACGGCGAAGCATCACGACGGCTTCGCGATGTTCGATACGAAAGCCAGCCCGTGGAACATCATGCAGGCGACGCCGTTCGGCCGTGATCCGTTGAAGGAACTCGCCGCCGCCTGCAAAAAATACGGCGTGAAACTCGGCTTTTATTATTCGCAGGCGCAGGACTGGAACAACGGCGGCGCCGCTTCCGGCGGCAAATGGGATCCGGCGCAGCAGCACGACATGGACGATTACATTGACAAGGTCGCCGTGCCGCAGGTGAAGGAACTGCTCACGCACTACGGCCAGTTTCCCGCTGTGATCTGGTGGGACACGCCGATTGACATGAACACCAACCGCGCCGCGAAACTTGTCGAGCTGCTCAAGCTCAAGCCCGGCGTCATCTACAACAACCGTCTTGGCGGCGGCTTCAAGGGCGACACCGAAACGCCGGAGCAATACGTTCCCGCCACCGGTTATCCGGGCCGCGATTGGGAAACGTGCATGACGATGAACGACACCTGGGGCTATAAAAGTTACGACAATAATTGGAAATCCACCCAGACCATCATCCGCAATCTCGTGGACATCGCCAGCAAAGGCGGAAATTATTTGCTCAACGTCGGGCCGACCAGCGAAGGCTTGATTCCCGGACCGAGCATCGAACGCCTCAAAGCCGTCGGCGACTGGATGAAAGTCAACGGCGTCGCCATTTACGACACCACAGCGAGTCCGTTCAAGCGATTACCGTGGGGACGCGCCACCAAAAAAATCAGCGGCAACAATACGACGCTTTATCTCCACGTTTTCAACTGGCCTGCCGACGGCAAACTCGCCGTGCCGGGATTGGAAAGCAAAATCACGTCCGCAAAACTTCTCGCCACCGGCAAGAAACTGAAAACTGAACAGACCGGCGATGGTGCAATTGTGGACGTTCCCACAAATGCGCCTGATGCGATTTCCTCGACGGTCATTCTGCAATTCAAAGGCGCTCCCAAAATCGGTGCCACGCCAGTCATTCAAGAGTCCGACGACTCGGTGCGCCTGATGGCGTCCGAAGCCGAATTGCACGGCACCATCCAATACGAAACTGGCAACGGCAAGGACGACATCGGTTATTGGGACAGCCCGGATGACTTCGCGGGCTGGACTTTCAACGTGAACCGGCCGGGAAAATTTCAAGTCGCCGCGGAAATCGCGTCGCTCGGCGCGGGCCAGTTTGAAATTGTGATTGGTGATCAAAAAGTTTCCGGCACCGCGCCCAACACCGGCGACTACACAAAATTCCGTCGCATCAATCTGCCCGGCACTTTGGAAATCGCCGCGCCCGGAAAAATTGCCATCACCGTGAAGCCAGTGGCCGAAGGCTGGCGGCCAATCAATCTGAAATCGCTCACACTAAAACCGGCGGCAAACTGACCGTTTGATTTTCCGGCTTGGCCTCGGCGCGCAAATGGTTTCAAATCCGCCGTGACTTCAAGCGCCCGTTACCAGCTCGTCCGCCTGAACAACGGCATTTGTTCCGTGCGCTCGCTTGCGGACGACGAGACGTTTCATCCGGTTGTCGGTCCCGTCGCCGAAGCCGAGGCGCTTTACGTCAACCAGCTTCGGCTGCGTGAGCGTCTCAAAAATCATTCCGGCGAATTTGTGATCTGGGATGTCGGCCTCGGCGCGGCGGCGAACGCGCTCACCGTCCTGCGCGCGACGCAGGACATCGCCTGCAACATCCGCCTCGTGAGTTTTGACCACACGCTGGAGCCGCTGGAATTTGCGCTGCGACACGCCGCCGAACTCGGCTACTTCGGCGGCTACGAAAATCATCTGAAAGAATTTATCCGCGCGTATCAGGTGAATTTTCACGATGGTCTGCAATCGGTGAACTGGGAATTCCACCATGGCGATTTTCCAACGCTGATTGCCAGTAAATTGGAACGCCGGCTTCCAGCACGGCAAGTTGGAGTTCAGGCTTCAGCCTGTTCCCCGAACAAGCTAAAGCTTGAACTCCAACACCAACGTGCCGTGCCGGAGGCCGGCGTTCCCGCACCGCACGCGATTTTGTTCGACGCTTTTTCTCCCGCAAAAAATCCCGCGATGTGGACGCTGCCGCTCTTCACCAATTTATTTCAACTGCTTGATGCGAATCGTCCCTGCTCGCTGCCGACGTATTCGCGCAGCACGATTCTGCGCGTCACGCTGCTGCTCGCCGGATTTTTTGTCGGCGTCGGCCACGCGACCGGCGAGAAAGAAGAGACAACCATTGCCGCGAACACTCTGGCTTTGATCGCCGAACCGCTGAACGCGCGCTGGCTGGAACGCGCGTTGCGTTCCCACAGCGCCGAGCCGTTGCGCGAACCGGTTTATTCGCGTGCGCCGTTGTCGCCGGCCACGGCGGAGAAGTTGCGACGGCATCCGCAGTTCAAAAACTTATAAAATTCTGTTGACTTAATTTTGGAAGGGGCATAAAACACGACTTTAAGAAAGAGAATTACTATGCGCAAACTACAATCACTTATCGCGGCGTTATTGTTTTTTGGAGGATTTTTTTCGTTGTTGGCTCAAGGAAACAACGATGCGGGACAGGCTGCGGCAGGTGCCGCAGGTTGCGCGGCTTGTGGCGGCGGTTTCCTCATTGTAATTGTTGCGGTAATCGCACTCAACATCGCTCTCCTCGTATGGGTTGCTCGGGACGCGAAGAGTCGTGGCATGGATAGTCCAGTGCTTTGGATGATTCTTGTGATGTTTACTGGTCTCATTGGGCTGTTGATTTATATTTTTTCAAGACCTCAAGGTAATTTGATTCAATGCACGAACTGCAAAGGCAAACGGTTGCAAACAAGCGCCAAGTGTCCGCATTGCGGAAACGCCTAAAGACGCCTCAATTCTGGCTGGTGGTATTTGCCTTGTTGATACTTGCCGCCTTCAGCGATACCTATAGGGCACCAGCCCGACAGATATGCGTTCCTGTTTATTGTGCGTTGGTTGATGGCTATCGCTGGATCAAGTCCGAGCTTCGAGTCCCTCCTCGATGCCGGTTTTCTCCATCCTGTTCACAGTATTCCCAAGAGGCTGTTCGACGTTTTGGCCTTTGGAAAGGGCTCGATCTCACTTTTCACAGACTGCGAAGATGTCGCACTGATGTCCCGCTCGGAACATATGACCCCGTTCCAGATGCGTTCTAATTATGGCACACTTTGCTAAATGTTCACCTGCAAACAACTTTGCTATTGTTTCTTGAACTCATCTTCGGTCTTTCCATAATTGGTGCATGAATGTCTTTGTCACCGGCGGCGCGGGCTATATCGGCTCCATTTGCACGGAAGAACTTCTGAACGCCGGCCATCAGGTCACGGTTTTTGACAATCTCACCGAAGGCCATCGCTCGGCGGTGGATTCGCGCGCGAAATTTGTCGAAGGCTGCCTGCGCGATTCCGCGCTCGTCAAACAATCACTGCGCGACGCGAAAGCCGACGCCATCATGCACTTCGCCGCCAGCGCGCTCGTCGGCGAATCCATGACCGACCCAAAAAAGTATTTTCACAACAACCTCGTCAACGCCCTCAAGCTCGCGGACGCCGCCGTGGAATGTGGCGTGAAAAAATTCGTCTTCAGTTCGACGTGCGCGACTTACGGGCCGCCAGATAAAATCCCGATGACGGAAGATTTGCCGCAACGCCCGATCAATCCCTACGGCGAGGCGAAGCTGATGTTCGAGAAAGTCCTCGTCTGGTATCGCCAGATTTACAAGCTGGACTTCATCGCGTTCCGCTATTTCAACGCCGCCGGCGCGAGCGAAAAATTCGGCGAGCATCATCGCGTCGAGACGCATTTGATTCCGAACGTGCTCGCCGTCGCGCTTGGCCAGAAGCCGCAGTGCGAGATTTTCGGCACGGATTATCCGACGCCCGACGGCACCTGCATCCGCGATTACATTCACATCAAAGATTTGGCGCAGGCGCACATTCTCGGACTCGCGCCGGGCAAAACCGGGTTTTATAATTTGGGCAACGGCGACGGCTATTCCGTCCGCGAAGTGATTTCAACCTGCGAAAAAGTGACCGGCAAAAGAATTCCGGCGATTGAAAAACCGCGCCGGCCCGGCGACCCGCCCAAGCTTGTCGCCGCCGCAAACAAAGCTTTCAATGAACTCGGCTGGAAACCGCAGTTTCCCAAGCTCGAAGACATTGTCGCGACCGCGTGGGCGTGGCACAAAAAAAATCCAAACGGCTATCCGGATTGAATGAATCTGCCGAAGGCGGCTTTCCGATGAATGCGAATTGCCTTGAGCGCGGGCATGGGTTTTGCTCTGCTCAACGACATGAAGCTGGACGAAATCGGCGGACAAATCAAAACCTGCGCAGATGCGATGAACTCCCGCTACGGCGGCGCGGTCTTTGACGAATGGGCGGTCGTCTCGCTCGCGGAAAACAAGGCGCGCGTGCTGCATTACACCGGGCCGCGCAACGACGACTTCCTGAAAAATTTTGTGCGCGACCTGGGTTCGTTGCGCGCGGAACTGTTGGGCGGGCGATACGGTTCCGGCGACTTTGAATTTTCCCGGCACGGCGTCGGCACCGCCATCGAGGCGTTTCTGTTTTTGGGGCCGGGGCTTTTTCTCATCTGCAACAACACGCGCGAAAGCATGGATTCCATCACGAAAAATCCGCGCTGGCTCGGTGCGCAGGTGCCGTTCGCCGAGTTTGCGGAAAAAGTCCGCGCCAATCCGCTGGCGGTTTCCTGGGATACAAGGATTTTTTCCAAGCCAAATTGAATCCTCCTCGTTCTCATGCTCAAACCTTTCTTGAAAACGAGGATGAGGATGACGATGAGAATGAGCAGGATTCACCCCAGCAATCCCTTCCACAAAAACCAGCCGTAGGCCACGACCAGCGCGATGCCGGCGGCGCGCGGCAACCGTCCGAAGACCGCCACAAAAAAAATGTGAACCAGCGTTGAGCCGAGCAGGATCAACATTCCCAAATGGAAAAACGCCGGCATCGGCATCGTGTGATAAAGCGCGAAGACGCCGAGGCAGAGCGGAATGGAAATATGCGCGTCGCCGACCTGCGAGGTATAGACCACTTCTGGCTGCCTGCGCCAGCCGTAATAAAACGCCAGCAGCGCGTTCGGCAGCACCATCAGCCAGCCGCTCAACCAGCCGAGATGTTTCGCGCTGATGAAGCCCGTGTGGATGTTGGAAACCCAGCCGACCAGCCAGTCTGTGCTGACATAAATTCCATACGCGCCGACGGCGAGCAGCGCCAGGTTCACCGGCAGCATCCAGTCGAAAACCGATTTGCCCTGCCGCGCGTTTTGCTTGAGCACTTCAAAGACATGGAAGCATTGCCAGAACAGAAACAGTCCCACCAGCACCAGCCCGTCGTTGAAATCCAGCCGGCCTTTGCGGCCCATCGCCCAGACTGCGCCGGTGAAAAACAAAACCGCCAGCAGTGTCAGCAGCAGCGACAGCCGGTTCAATTCATGCGCCTTGCCGCCGGCTTTGGATTTCTTTCCGTTCGGTTTTTTCTTGGGCAGGACATTCATGCTCCAGAGGATGGCAGGCAGGCCGAGCACGAGCGTCATGTTGGTGACGTTGTTGACGAGCGAGTTCGTCATCACGTCCGCGCCGTTGCCGCCGTTGCGACCGAGGATGAAGGCGAAGATCAGGTTGCCCATGCCGGAGCAATACGGCATGACGAGCGTGCCCAGCACCGTGCCTTCAAAGCCGCCCGCGCTCATCGCCTCCAGCCGCCAGATCATCAGGAACGACGCCACGAAGAACAGCGCGAGGAACAGCCACGGCGCGGCTGCGCCTTTGGCCTCGATCCAGTGGATGAACGGATTCAACACGGCGCGGAGTCTATTAAAACCGTATCAAAGTGAAAGCTATTCGCTCGATGGTTTAGCCTACTTTTTCAACCGGTAAAATCTCGCCCCGTCAGAAGCCGGATTCGTGATGGTGTTCTGCAAATTCACAATGGCCGGAACATTCGTCAACGTCATCCAAGAATTCGGGTCGGTAAGATTGGTGGTGGTTTCAAGCGAATAGCCAGTCGCCGAAGTCGGCCACGAGAGAATGAAGTTTTTCCCGGAAACCTGCGCCTGCAAAGTCGGTGACGCGATTGTTGCCAGCCGGTAGAAAACGCTGCCGCTGGAAATCTGATTCGTGACGGTGTATTGAAAATTCACGATGACCGGCACATTCGTAACCGTCGTCCACGAAACGGGCGGCGCGAGCTTGTTGGCTGACTGCAAAACATAACCGGCTCCCGACAACGGCCACGTTAGAACGACATTTGTCCCCGCCGTTTGAATTTGCAATAATGGCGGCAGAGTGACATAAAACGCTATATCGCTGACCGTGAGACTGGCGTTGGTGGAAGTGCCGCCGACAATGCCAAAAAACAATTCCGCCTGCTGGCCGGCGTATTGCGAGACATCAATCATACCGCTGCTCATCGTCACGTTGGTTTGAAAAAGAACTGTCTCCACCGTCATCAGGTTGTTGGAATTCATTGCTACTTGGAAGGAATCCTGATTGCCGTTGCCTTGAAGCTCGAAGTTGAACGCCATCGTCAGGGCATTGGACGGCACCGTGACCGGTATCCAGACATAAGCCGGAGAATTTCCGGCGCTTCCACCGCGAGGCACCGGCCCGCCCAGTGGACGAACCAGCCCATTGATCAGCGATGTAGTTTGTAATTCTACTTCCGTGGCAAACGCCGTTTCAAATGCGTTGTATGTCCCCGTAATCAGGCTGGAAATGCCCGCAACGGGACCATTGAGTATTTGAACCTGCTGATTATTGTTGTTTGCCAATATGTTTGCCGACGAACTGATCAGATTCACCCCGACTTGTGAAATCAAGTTTTGAGGTCTGGCATTCAGATACTGGTCTGCCTGATCAGCAGTAATTTGAACCAGATTGTAATCCGGGTCGTAACCGGAATAGCTGGAAAAACCCGGCGGGCTATTTTGGGATTCAATGTAATAAGTATTCGCCGAAGGTCTGCCAGCAGTTCCACCGCCTTCCCATGACCGTTGGAACCCCATCAGATATGGCGGGTCGTTTGGATTGTTGATCTGATTGACCGTATTATAATACCAGTCATGAGGATAATTATGGAAAGTCGTGATTTCAGTCTTAAATAATCCCGTCCAGGCGCCCTTAAAAAAATCAAACAGGTTTTGAATGTTGCTCACATTTGGGGTCAAATTAGTTAAAATCACATTCACCGCCTGCGCGTGCGGTATTCCCACCGCCGTGATGTAATTATCCGCCCAAGCACAGTTCGTCGGCAGCGGCTGTATCCAATCCGGCTGCGGCGAGGAATCATTTTGTAGAAGACTGGTCAGAGTCGCCCATGAGTTGCCAACCAAACCCCAGGCAACCTCCGCGTCATCGAACAAGGTCATTTGAGTGTTCGCCCATGAAAACCCATTGGCATGAATATAATTGGCGGCCCTCGCATTGACCAGCGTGCCCAGGCTGTGGCCGATGAAATGAATCCGCTGGGAATAATTTTTTCCCAAGGCGGCGGCCAAATCTTCCCCCAAGGCATAGCCCTGACCTTGCGTGTCCAGCGTCGCGGCGGAAAGCGGTTCAGCCGCCACCGCCGTCCAGTCCCAGGCAACGATGTTTGGAGTGCTGGTGCCGAGTTCAAATTTTATGATGTTGGCCATTTCCAAGGGCCAACCGCTGGAACTGTTATTGAAACCGTGCGTCAGGACAATCGTGGCCTTGCTGTGATCCAAGCCAATGCCAATGACGAAACCGCCATTGGTGAACACTTTGAATTGAGTGGCATCCGTGGGAATGGTTGGGACGCCGGGTGGCGGCGGTGGTTTGTTGGTTTGAACAACAAGCAGGTTTGTGAAAACCGTCAACTGCGCGATTGCGCTGTTTGTGGAGCCGTAGGCGTTTGTAATTGTGACCGAATAATTGCCGCCGTTTGAAAGCTGGACATTGTTAATTTGGAAAGTTGTATTAGTTTGGCCGAGAACTTGACTGCCGTTGAAAAACCATTGGTAACTTAAAGACGATGATCCATTTGCTGCGACAGTGACTGTGACATTTGAACCAACTTGAACAGTCTGGCTCTGTGGCTGGGTTATGACAATTGGCGCAGATGGCATAAGGCCCAAGGCAAACACCGTTCCATCCCCGCTACTACCACCCGCGAAGGTTGTTCCATAAAGCGTATTACCCAAAATAATTATACCGTCATGTGGATTTGCGCCATCATTACCGCCTGTAAAATTATAGATGTTAGTAAAATTCGAACCGTCGATATTTACCCGAAACACTGTTCCTTTACCAGAGCTACCGTCATTAAATGTAGTCCCATACAATATATTGCCAAATAAAATTAAACTGCCATGGGGATTAGCGCCGTCACTACCGCTAAAGTTGTGCAAGTTCTCGTAATTAGAACCATCGATGTAAACTTTGAATAGTGTTCCATCACTCGAATTGCCGCCATATGTTGTAGCCCCATATAATGTTTTTCCCGATAAAATTAAAGTAGACAGTGGATTTCCACCATCGTTGGCACCGCTGAAACTATACAAATTTGTGAATCCAGAACCATCAGTATTAACTCTGAATACTGCGCCGTCACCTAGATTGCCACCATAATATGTAGTTCCATATAGAGTGTTACTCAATAAAATTAATCCAGTTCTAGGAGAGGCATTACTGTCACCAGTGAAACTATATAAATTCGTAAAATTCGAGCTATCGGTATTCACTTGGAACACGGTGCCGTTACCTGAAGGCACGCTGCCATTAACCGAACTGCCGCCATAGGCTGTCGTCCCATATAGTGTATTGCCTAATAAAATCAAGTTGCCTTCAGGCGCATATCCATTGCTGCCATCACTAAAGGAGAAATGATGTAGGCTTGTGAAGTTTGAACCGTCGGTGTTAATCTTGAAAACTGTGCCGTCATATTTCACACTGTCATAATTTGCCCCTACTCCATAAAGCATGTTATCTGATAAAAGTAAATCGGTAATTAGCCCAGCTCCGTCATCGCTAGAAAAAGTTTTTAAATTTGTAAAACTAGAGCCGTCGATGTTAATTTTAAATATCGCTCCACCATTTGAACTGCCACCTAATTCCGTTGTTCCATACAAGGTGCTTCCAGAAAAAGTCAGCCCTGCATAAGGATTCGCTCCGTCGCTCCCGATAAAACTATGCAGGGTGGTAAGATTCTGTGCTGGCGAATCCATTATCATTGCTAAAGCAACCCCCAGCGCGAGAATTGCCTGTTTCATTTTTCCTTCGATTGTTGATCAGCTGATGGTTCGGCGGGCGAATCGTTTTTATTCTCGCCAGCAGGAATGGTATTTGTTTGCGGCATTTCTTTGAGCAAAGAGCCTGTAAAATTATTTTTGTGACGCGCCTGCCAAACAAGTAATCTTTCACCCGCACGGGAATTAACATCCGCTTCAATCTCTCGTATTCGCTTTGCAGCTTGCCTTATATTTCTGGATGTGACCCAAGCTGCAATCGCCAAGGTTAGAAGTGCAAGAGATGCTCCGATCCAAAATCTGCAATCTAATTCCGCCTTAATAGCCCAGACAAATAGCGCCGCGCCAACAACAACGGTTTGAAATCCATTATTCATGCGATTTACAATCTCTTGTCGCAAAGTATCGTATTCATGCAACAAGATTGTAATTTTCTCTTTTTCGCCAATCGGTTCGCTCATGTTTGGCCTTCCTGTAATTATTCTGGCATCCAGCGTCAAGCATCTTTTGCGGTATTCCTTCCATGTGCCGATTGCAAAACCAAACGACGCTATCAGTTCTCAAGTCGCTTGCCTACTAAAAGAGGAGCGCCAAAAGTGCGGCCTTTCCCTGAACGTGCTGGCGCAAAAAGCCGGATTGTCGCGGCAAACCGTCAGCTACGTCGAACAGGAAGTTCAAAATCCCACGCTGGACACCCTGCTCCGCATCACGGCGGTCTTGGAAGTTGACCTCGAAAAAATCATCGCCAAGGCGCGTAAGGCCGCAACGAAACGTCAGGAATAGCGGCGGGACACACATTTCGCACCCATTTTCAGCATTTTCAGGCTAAAATTAGCAAATTCAACGCGGAACAACCTGTTCCAAACAGGAACGCATAAGTTCCGATTGAGAACATTTAAGTTCCTGTCAGGAATCTACAAGTTCTTGGCGCGAACTTTCATGTTCCGAGTATGAACATTCACATTTTCATCAGTAGCACATTTGTTCATGTCAGGAATGAACAAATTCCAAATCGGAACGGTCAGATTCTTCGTAATCCCATTCGCAGGTTGTGAGCAGCGGCTCGTGTTTGGGATCAAACTAACCTCGCTGCTCGGAAGGGAAATAACATCATGCCCAGTAATCCGCAAACCATAGCCGGTGACACCAACACCATCATCAATGCCTGGACGACGCTCGCGCCCGCCGCGAGTTTTGGCGGCATGACGCTCGCGCAATATAAAACAAAAGTGCAGCCGTCGTTCGATGCGCGCACGGCGATTGACGGCCTGAATGCGCAACTCACCGCCGCGCTGGACACGCGCGACGACGCGGACGGCGTCACGTCGGACACAAACCAAAAAATAATCAAGGGCGTCGTGGGCGACCCGAATTACGGCGACGACAGCAACCTGTATGAAGCGATGGGTTACGTTCGCAAGAGCGAACGCGCGAGCGGTCTTTCGCGGAAGTCGTCCACTGCGCAGGCGGCGGCAAAGAAGGCCTGAAGTTTTACAACTGAAAACAACACCAGCCGGCGGAAGCAATTCCGTCCGGCTGTTTTATTTTGCTGTTTTTATTTTCCCAGCCCGCTGCTTTTCCTTTTCGGGATCAAACTTGTCTATCTGCACGGGGATGACGAACGGATTGGACAGCGTCTTCACCCGCCCAAAGCCCACGTCCTGCGCGCGGATGATGGAATTGGAAAAATCGCGGAAGTCGTAATACTTCGCCAGCTCGCTGATCTCGTTCTCATTGTTCAGGTGCGCGCACAGGATGTTTTCCGTGTTCGACAAAATGTTCGGGTGGATGGAGGAAACTTCCTGCGTGGCATAAACGGTGGCGAGCCGCGCCTTGGCGCCTTCCTTGGCGATGGTCGGCCAGATTTCCGTGAGCGGCTCGTTCCGCCCGATGATGTTGTGCGCCTCCTCGACGTAGATGACGATGTTTGGCGGCACTTTGCCGCTGTTGAACACGGCCATCGAACTCGTGAGAATGTGCCGCGCGATGCGTTTGCCGAGCCGCTCGCGCTGTTCGGGATCGCCGACGCTTAAATCGAGGATGACAATTTTCTCCGCGAGCAGATGCTGGTAAATTTCGTCGCACACATCCGTGGTGCGGTTGGGCGCGTGATAATCCTTGAAAGGCTGCAGCACGCGAAAGCCGGGGATGTAAGCGCCCTGGTCATTTTTCTGAAGCAGCATGTTCATCAAAACATTCGTGTCCGGTTCAACCCAGTTTTGTCCCGTGCCGGTGACGAGTTCGTCCTGAATCTGCCGCGCGAGTTGAAACCACTCGAACGCCTGGTTCGGTGTCAGCCCGTTCGCCGGGTCAATGATCGGGTTCACTTTGTTGCGCGCACTCGCGCCGGCCTCGAAGATGATCTTGAAATTCGGCGGCGGCTCGAAGCCCGCGCGCGCCAGCATCGCATGATACGCGGCAATCTTGCGCTGATAACGGATGAATTGATGCGTGTAACTCGTCTCGTTCTCGAAGTCCTCCTTGCGCGGCTCGGCAAAATCAATCGCCAGAAACGCATCAATGTCCGACGAGCGCGACACGCGGTTCAACTCGATGAGTCCGCGCAACGTCTGGTGGCCTTCTGGAATCTGCGTGTAAAAGTTATTCAGGATCGGCTGGAAACCCGGCGTCTGTATCATGCGATAACGGATCGTCTCGTCGGGATAAACTTCCGCGATGGAACCTTTGTCCTGCAAGTTGGCGTTCGCGTATTCGCCGTTGAGGTCGTAGATGATCTGGCCGAGTTTTAATTTGCATTCCGCGCTCGCGCGCATGATGACGGAGACGAGCTGCTTGACGGTGTTGGATTTTCCCGTGCGCGTCATGCCGAAAACCGCCGTGCGCCGCGCGAGAAAATCAATCGCGTTCATCGTGAACGCGGCTTTCTCCGTATCTTCGCCGCGATGCAGTTTGTCCGTGGAACTGAACCGCACCGTGCCAATGGGAAATCGCGGCAGGCTGCCTTTCACGCCGAGCCGAGCCGCTTCCTCCTCGGCGGCGGCGGCGCGTTCCGGGCTGACATAATTGACAATCATCTCCAGCGCCGCGCCCGTCGGACGATACACTTCCAGTTCAACCGCGTTCGAGTAAGATTCAATGTCGCTGCCGAGCCGCAGTTTGCCATCGCGCAAAAAAAACGTGCCGAGAATCCGGCATTGCAATCCGCCAAACTGAAATTCGTTTTTCGGCGAATCGTCAGAGGAGATTTTTAGTTCGCGGTTTTTGAGAAGCTCGGCCTTGCGTTGCAGCAGCTCATCGTCCAGCGGCAGCGGCGCGGAACCGGTGACGCGCAGCAGGATGATTTCTCCGGCAGCTTCATCGCCGGATTTTTTCGGATCAAAACTCGTCGCCAGCAGAAAGCAGTGCAGCGGCACGCCTTTGGCCTTCGCCTTCAAATCGTCGCTCGTGAGGACGACGGCCTGCTCGTAATCCATCCGGCACGTCCAGCCGATGAATTGATTTTCCTGGATCAGCCCCGCCAGCGGATTTTTGATTTCGTTCATGGAATGTTTTTCATGCGAAGCCTAGTGAACGATTCGCGCGCCGTCAATTCGCGGGCTTCCCGGGTAGTGCCTTAATTTGAAATGGTGGGTGCGTCGCTGCCGCGACGCACGGCGGTGCGGCAGCACTGCCGCTTCCCGGACTTTGCGCTTTGAACTCGCGCCGTGGCCGAATATAAATGGCGCGTGTCACAACCGGTTCAAGCCGCCATCAACGCCGCGACGCGCCTGTGCGCCGTCTATGGTTCGCCCGTCGCACATTCCGCGTCGCCCGCGATGCACAACGCCGCGTTCGCCGCGCTCGGCCTGAACTGGCGCTACCTCGCGTTCGAGGTGGATCCGAAAAACCTCCGCGCCGCCATCGCCGGGGCGCAGGCGATGAATTTCGCCGGGCTGAACCTCACCGTGCCGCACAAGCTGCTGGCGCTGGAAATGGTCAATTTGCTTGACGAATCAGCAATGAAATGGGGCGCGGTGAACACAATTCTATTCAACAAGAAAGGCGCGACCGGCTTCAACACAGACGCGGACGCCATCACGCAATCGTTGCGAGAGGATTTGAAGCTGGAACTTCGCGGCGCGAAAGTTTTGCTGCTCGGCGCGGGCGGCGCGGGACGCACGGCGGCCCTAAAACTCGCGTCGGAAAATGTCGCGGAGCTTTTTCTAGTTAATCGCACACCGGCCAAGGCCGAACAAATCGCGCGCGAAATCAAAAAACAATTTCCGTCCGTGAAAGTTTCAGTTGGTTACCCACCCAACGTAGGCCAGGCATCTTGCCTGCCCAACCGCCCGCTTAAGCGGAAAATGGACAGGCTGGAAGCCTGTCCTACGTTGGTGGATTTGCTTTTGAACGCGACTTCGCTCGGCTTGAAAACGGACGACACCTCGCCACTGGATGAAAAACAGTTTTCATTGAAACAAACGCGCGCCGTCTATGACATGATTTACCGTCCGGCGGAAACGAAATTGCTCGCCGCCGCGAAAACTGCCGGCTGCCAGACGGCGAACGGCCTCGGCATGTTGCTGCACCAGGGCGCGAAGGCGTTTGAAATCTGGACTGGTAAAACTGCGCCGCTCGACGTGATGCGCCGCGCGCTGGAGGAAAATGCCCGTGACAGAGGCGCGAGAAATTCATGAGCGAGCTTTTTGACAACATTTTCAGCGTGCATAACTGGGAAGCCGTGCCGTTCCATTTCTGGTCGCTGTGTTTTTTCACGCTCGGCTGTGTCATCGGCAGCTTTTTGAACGTCTGCATTTACCGGATGCCGCTGGAGTTGAGCATCGTCTCGCCGCCGTCGCATTGCCCGAAATGCAAATACGCGATTCCGTTTTACCTGAACATTCCGCTGGTGACATGGCTCGCGCTGCATGGCCGCTGCAAAAATTGCGGCGCGGCGATTTCGCCGCGCTACTTCATCGTGGAACTGCTCACCGGCCTGACCTTTCTGGCCTGCTGGCTGGCGTTCGGGGCGCAATCGCCGTGGCTCGCGCTCGTTTATTCCATTTTTCTCGCCGGACTCATCGTGGCGACGTTCATTGACTTCGAGCATTTCATCATTCCGGACGAAATCACGCTCGGCGGCGCGGCGGTTGGATTTGTGATCTCGATTTTCCTGCCGTCGCTGCATGGTTTTCAACGGTGGAGCGAGAGCGCGGTGATGAGTTTGGTCGGCATCGTTGCCGGCGCGGGAATTGTTTATGCCGTTTTGCGTCTGGGGAAACTGTTGTTTGGACGGCAAAAAATCAATCTGCCGCCGGAGACAAAAATTGTTTTTTCGGAGACGGCCTTGTTCCTGCCGGACAAGGAAATTTCCTACGAGGAAATTTTTTACCGCAAGTCGGACACCATCGTTTTGCAGGCCCGCACCGTCGAACTGGTGGATCGCGGCTACAAAAACGTGACCGTGCGGCTATCGCCGTCGGCGTTGCAGATTGACGACGAGAAAATCAATCCCGACGACGTGGCGCATTTGGAAGCCGAGTGCGCCGAAATCATCCTGCCGCGCGAGGCGATGGGTTTGGGCGACGTGAAATTCATGGCGGCCATCGGCGCGTTTCTCGGCTGGCAGGGCGCGCTCTTCTCGCTGATGGTCAGTTCGCTCATCGGCTCGGCGGTGGGCATCCTGCTGATTTTGCTGCGCAAACGCGAGTGGTCGTCGCGGCTGCCCTACGGCCCTTACATCGCGCTGGCGGCGGCCATCTGGATTTTTGGCGGCAAGCGGCTCGTTGCCGTTTTTTTGCAGCAATGAAAGTTTGAACAGATCTTGCAGCGGACTAGAGGCGCGCCAGCAAACTTTTCGCGCGCCGCACCCACACGCGGTCGCGGCGCCGCTGGTAGCCGGGCGCGTGCAGGTCGTCGGTGATGACGTCGTTGAGCTGGGCGCGGGCAAGGTCGTTTTGATTTCTGGCAAGATAAAGTTCGGCCAGTTGCACCTTGGCGCGCGGGTAGGAATGGTTTTCCCCGACGTGCTGCCACATTTTCAACGCGGCTTCGGTTTCGTTCAGCGCCATCAAAGTTTCCGCGTAGGCCATGAGCGAGTAGCCGAAGTCGTGTTTTAGATTTTCGCGGCAGACGGCGTCGAGCAGCGGACGCGCCTCGGCGGGACGTTTCAGTCGGAGCAGGCACTGGCCGAGATGCGCGCGGGTGTCAATGTCGTTCGGATCGCGTTCGAGCGCGGCGCGATAACATTTCTCCGCCTCGGCCAGTTTTCCGCGCTGGAAATAAACGTCGCCCAATTGAAAATGATGGTAGGCGTTGTCGAGATGGTGGATTTTCGCCTGAAGCTGCCTGATGCGGGCGCGGTTTTGCGCTCCGGGCAGTTCAAATCCGCTCATGGCCGACGACGAGCCTTGATAGACGGAAAAATAATACCAGAGCGCGGCCAGCCCCCAGCCGACGAAAATGAAAAGCGCCCAGAGCCATTCGCGGTTGCGGATGGCGTGGATCAGCATCCAGATCTGGAACACCGTCAGCGCCAGCGAGACCGGGTTGGTCAGCAGAAAACTCCAGTCGGCAATGCGGTGGATCAGCGAATTAAACATCCGCTGAAAACTATGCCGGACGATTTCGGCTGGCAATGAAAGTTTTTGGCGCGCTTGAACTGTCCGCTTGTTTTGCGGCCGGTTTTCTCCAACAATTTACGCCGCCGCATGAACCAGACGCTCATCATCGTGCCGACTGTCAACGAACGGGAAAATCTCCCGCGCGTGGCGCAAAAACTTTTGTCGCTGCCGGTCGCGGTGGATTTGCTGGTCGTGGACGGTAATTCATCCGACGGCACCGGCAAAATCGCTGATGAACTCGCGGCGAAACATCCGCAAATCCACGTCCTGCATGAGACGAAGAAAAGCGGTCTGGGCCGCGCCTACCTCGCCGGCTTCCAGTGGGCGCTGGAAAAAAATTACGAGTTCATCTTCGAGATGGACTCCGACTTTTCGCACGATCCGGACGAAATCCCGAATTTTCTCAAGGCCGCCGAGAACGCCGACCTTGTGCTCGGCTCGCGCTATTCCGGCGGCGTGCGGGTGCTCAACTGGCCGCTCAAGCGTCTGCTCTTGAGCCGCTGCGCCGGCATTTACGTCTGGCTGATCACCGGCATGACCGTCACCGACCCGACCGGCGGCTACAAATGTTTCCACCGCCGCGCGCTTCAGGCCATTGAACTCGATGCGGTGAAATCCGACGGCTACAGTTTTCAAATCGAAATGACGCACCGGCTCTGGCGCGAGGGGTTCACGATCGCCGAAGTGCCGATCATTTTCACCGAACGCATCGCCGGCGCCTCCAAAATCACGCGCGGCATCATCATCGAGGCGTTCTGGATGGTCTGGTGGCTGTGGCTGCAAAATGGTTGCCGCCGCTGGCCGCGCGTAAAGTAGGGCAGGCTTCCAGCCTGCCCCGGCTGCAAAGCCGACGAACTGCTCGCGCTGACGCGCTCGCCGGGCAGGCAAGATGCCTGCCCTACTTTGCGCGCAAACAAGTTTGCCAAAGTCCAAACGCGCTTTAGATTGTCCGGCATGATTACTTTGATCGTCGGCACCAACCGTCCGGGCAGCAACACGCGCAAAGTCGCGGCGCAAATCGAGGAAATTTATGCCGGACTGAAAGTGCCGGTGCACATTCTGGACTTGGCGAAATTGCCGCCGGAAATTTTCTCGCTGACTTCCTACGCGGAAAAGCCGAAATCATTTCTGCCGTTCGCCGACGCCGTTTTGAAATCAGATGGACTTCACGTCGTCACACCTGAATACAACGGCAGCGTGCCGGGCGTGCTGAAGTATTTTATTGATATGCTCAAATTTCCCGAAAGCTTCGAGCACAAGCCGGTTTGCTTCACCGGATTGGCGGCGGGAATGTGGGGCGCACTGCGACCGGTCGAGCAGTTGCAGGCCATTTTCGGCTATCGCAACGCGCATATTTTTCCCGTGCGCGTTTTCATGCCGCAAATCAACAGCCTGCTCGACGATTCGGGAAAAATAAAGGATGCCGAATTGATTGGACGTTTGGAATCGCAGGTTGATGGATTTGCAAAATTTTCCGAACATCTCAAAACACTGAAAAAGTAGGAGACGACGTAAGGAGTCTCATTTCAAATTAAAAAAGTTTGAGACTCGTCACCTCGTCTCCTACATTATCGGCATGCTCGCCGATCCCGATGGCAAGATCGCGGACATTTACGGCGTGCGGATGGCCGGAAAAAACATGGCCAGGCGCGTGAGCTTTCTCATCGGCCTCGACGGAAAAATCGTCCACGTCACCGACACGGGCGATCCCGACGTTCACCTTGCGGAAATGAAAGCGGCGATTGCCGGTTTGAAAAAGAATTGACGGCAGTTTTTTGTGATAAAATGAAACGCTTCTTTCTTGTCGTTTGCATATTTGTCACGCTCGCGCTTGTTTCACTTTTCATATTCCACAAATTCCGTAGAGCCGCGATAAATAATCATAAGGCGAACCATATAAAATTCTCGCAACACGCGCAAAATGAACTTGCCCAAGCAGGCAACTTTTTATCTCAAGTTCAAACACGCCCGGTTTCTTTGGAGGAATTTAATCAAATCCTTCTTAAGCAAGCCGAGACAAATTTGGATAATCTGTCAGAAAGTGAGCGAGCGAAGCTTTTGGCCTGCATCAGTCGTTTTTATTCATGTTACTCGTCTGGAAAATTTGACGACTACAAACAATTCCGACTCCTTCCGCCATTCGCGGTGAGTGAAAATATTGTTTCGTTTGTTAAAGAAAAATCAGCCACGAAAGGCATAGGCCTAAAGTCTGACGAAGAAATTTTGCGCGCTGCGTGGGATTTTTTTAATGGCACAAATAAAATTACACAGATTGACGAAGAAAACATTCGTTTGTCGGTGGTTACGAAATCAGATTTGGGAATCGAATTGCGGACGATTTCAGATGCGAACAAGTGGCCTGCGATTAACTCGGCAACGTGCGAGGAGGGGAGCGTTCTCTACCAGCCAGCACTTGCCGATCTTCTCAAAAAAGATGGCGCAATCCGATATTTTACTTTGGAAATAAAGGCAAGATTCAATTCCGTTGCGGATGGGCCGGCGATACCGATGGTCTTGCAAGGATATTGGGATTCAACACGAGAAGATTGGATGCCCAATTGTTTGTGCTTCTGGATTAGCATCAGTCCATATCACACGTTTTTTAAACTGTCGCGTGGCGAATAAACTTTTCGCGCGCGTTTTATTTTCTAAACTTGCCGCGTGTCTCTCAAAACCGGCGACAAGCTCACCCTGGCCATCCACGATCCCCGCTGAAATGAAGGAAGCCATTGCCGGAACGGAGTTGCGCTGGTGCTAAAAGTGTGTATTTTGTCCCCATGGAAGCGACACTCACAGAACTCCGGCGCGACACTTCGCGCGTCGTCCGGGCGGCGGACAACGGGCAGGACGTGATTCTGACCGAACACGGCCAGCCGCGTTACAAACTGCAACGGCTCAAGCCCATTGACCGCAAGGCGGCGGCGGCGGCGTTGCGCGCCATCGGGCCGGTGGAGTTCCTGCCGAGGAAATGAAATACCTGCTGGACAACAATGTTTTGTCTGAATGGTGGAAACCAGCCCCTGATCCAAAGGTCATCGAGTGGATTGAGTCCGCAGACTGGTATGTGCCGTCTCCGGTGATCGCCGAAATTCAAGAAGGCGCGGAAGCCAGCCCCAGCCAGGCGCGCAAAGTCCAGATCAATTCGCGACTGGATGTTTTTTTGCGGGCTTATGACGGCCTGATAATTCCGTGGGACGCGGAAACCGCCCGGACGTGGGGGCGATTAAAACATTCGCCGGAAGTAAAACGCCAGCCGCAGCCGCTTTGGGACAGTTTGCTGGACGCCATGGCCGTAAGGAACGATCTGATCATTGCCACGCGGAACGCCAAAGATTTCCGGCACGCAAAAACTTTCAACCCGTTTGAATCAGTGTCGCCGTCACGCGAATAAACTTTTCGCGCACGTTTTATTTTCTAAACTTGCCGCGTGTCTCTCAAAATCGGCGACAAACTTTCCCTGACAATCCACGACATCGCGTTCGGCGGCGAAGGCGTCGGGCGCATCTGCGTGGCGCGTGACACGGGACAAGTGACAAGTGACAAGAATTTCTCCGCGACGACCAAGAGTGAAATCGTGTCACCCGTCACCCGTCACCCGTCACCAGAAACCTTCGTCGTGTTCGTGCCGTTCGTGCTTCCGGGCGAAACGGTTGAGGTGGAAATCATCGAGGTCAAAAAGAATTTTGCGCGGACGAAATTGTTGCGCGTGGAAAAATCATCGCCGGAACGCGTCACGCCGGAATGCCGTTACTTCGGCGCGTGCGGCGGCTGCCAGTATCAGCACATCGCCTACGCGACGCAGTTGCGGCTGAAGCACAAGCAGATTTCGGATCTGTTCGAGCGCGTCGGAAAAATTCCGGCGGACAAAATCGCGCCGGTGATCCCGAGTCCGCAGCCTTACGGTTATCGCAACCGCATCATGATCCGCAGCCAGTGGAACGGCCCGGCGAAAAAACTCGTCATCGGCTTCATCCGCGCGGCTGACAATTTCGTCCGCGCA
>Ga0209483_1000354_pt1 | contig 41457 bp, 37 predicted proteins | sample NGEPerA_FD_184508 | JGI IMG/M metagenome (GOLD analysis project Ga0209483, IMG submission 184508) | Arctic peat soil microbial communities from the Barrow Environmental Observatory site, Barrow, Alaska, USA - NGEE PermafrostL2-A... | ecosystem: Environmental > Terrestrial > Soil > Wetlands >...
GATGAACGCAGCGTCGCCGAAGGCGAAGATCCCCCCGTCGGAGGCCACCACCCAGTAACCGTGACCCGATGGGGTGGCGACCATGTCGACGGTGGGGGCGACGGCGGTGCCGCCGTCCAACACGCCGCGGTCATCTCGGCCGTGGCGTTGTCGACGGCCAGTGTGGTGGTGCAGGTGGGGTCGACGGTCCACGGGGGGACGCAGGCCACCACCCGGCAGACGATCCGACCGATGCAGCTGATCTGCTGGTTGCACTGGCCGTAGCGGAACTGGAAGCAGCCGGTCACCCAGGAGTTGCAGCCGGCCGGACCGCACCCGCAGGTCACCCCGTCGCAGGACGGCTGACAGAACCCCCACCCTCCGCCGCATCCGGTGGTGCAGCCGCATTGCGCGTGGCAGTCCATGTAGTACCGGGGACCGCCGCAGAACGACGAGTTGTCCGCCTTCCACCAGCCGCCCATCACAGTGTCGGCCGGGCAATAGTTGTACCCGCTGTTGATCGAGCAGCAGAACTCCGACCAGCCGGCGCAGCACGTGGACCCGCACCCGCACGCGGAGCTGCCGCAGGTGCAGACGGCGCCGTAGGCCGTTCCCGGCCGGAGCAACAGGTCGACCCCGGAGCCGACGGCCACCGCACTGCCGACCATGGCCGACCGGTTGATGAAGCTCCGCCTCGACAGCCGCGACTCCAGGAACGAGGCCGCCCGGTCCACGAGGGCGGTACTCACGTCGCCGGTCCCCGGGTGACCCCGAGTAGGCGACGGGCCGCCCCCAACTCGGGGAGGCGGGACAGTGCGAGGAAGGCCAGCCATGCACACAGCAAACTGAGCAACACCAAGGGGACACCGTGCCAGGGCTGGCGACCGAGCAGCGCTGGAAGCCAGCCGGCCGTGCCGGTGGCCGCCACGGCCACGGCCGACCCGGCGAGGACCAGGTCGACCACGACGTGGATCCGGGTGGCCGGCGTGTCGGGCTTGCCGAAGCAGCCGCAGGAGGCCAGCGGTCCGCCGCGGGCCAAGACGACGGCCACGAATGCGGCAAATCCCAGGTAGGAGAGGGCGACCATCCCGGCGGTGACCGGGGACGGGTGAACGAAGCCGGCCGTACCGACGACGGCCTCGGCCAGTGCGCCGACGCGTACCAGGGCCCGCACCGCGGCGAGGGGCAGCGGCACCACGGCCGCTACGGCCCGCGCCGTGTCCATCGGCCGGAACGCCTTGGCCGTCCCGGCAACGGCCAGGAGCAGGCAGCCGGCCAGGTAGGGGCCGATCAGTTCCACGGGACCCCCACGGGCGCCCCCAGGGGGGCCTGCTGGACGGACACACCGTCGAGCAGTTGGTTGACCCGGGGGACGAGGAGCGAACGGCGGGCGTGGCTGCCCAGCACCGCGTAGAAGGTGAAGGGCCGGCCGGCCTCGGTGAAGAACCACTGGGTGCCGGACTGGCCGGTGAGCCCACGGCGCAGGACGTGGGGCTGGAAGTCGGACGTGGACAACGGCCGGGGCAAGCCCTGATGGGCGAAGAGCCGGGTGCCGACGCTGTCGGGGCCGTACTCGAAGAGCACGGCGAAGACGTCGTCATTGCCCATCAGGTTGACCGCACCGCCCCCGAAGTCACCGACCTCGTCAGGCAGGGCGAACGTGGCGAACTGGGCCACCGCATTGGCCACCTCGATGCCGCTCCCCTGCCGCTTGAAGATGCGCCCCTCGAAGCCGTTCGGCAGACCGGCACCGATCCCGTGGGCGAACAGGGTGGGCACGCTCAACCCGCCCGGCGGACCGAACGGGGGGCGGCAGGCATGCGGGCATCGGGCGGTCCGTACAGGTCCTCCAGCGACGTCGGGTAGAGGCTCGGATCCCCCGGTCCGATGCCGGCGTCGAGCAGTTCCCGGTCATTGGCCGACTCGCGGGCCGGCCCGTCGAGACCGACGTCCCGGCCGGTCCGGATATCGAGGGTGAAGGCGGCCGCGTCGACCTCGGCCCGACGCACCAGCTCGGCCACCTGGCTGAAGTGGTTCGCCACACCCTCGCCCACGCGTCGGCCCGCCGTGCCGTCCACCAGGACGAAGAACGGCGAGCCGGGTACCTCGTAGTCGGTCCAGGCGTCGCTCGACATGAGCACCATGAGCCCCGGGGCGGCCAGGTCGGCAACCTCGCCGGGGATCTCGCGGTCCGGCCCCTTGGTCACCACTACCAGACGGGTCCCGGCCGACAGGCCGAGTCGATCGGGCTGGCGGAACGATTCCCAGAACTCGGCGCACGAGGCGCATCCGGTCGACAGGAAGGCCAGGAGGGTCAAGGTGCCGGCCGACGCCGGAGCGATGGCCAGCGCGTCTCCGCTGGGAGTGACCCCGGCGAGCGTCGGCGCCGACGTCGAGTCCCGATCAGCGGCCAGGGTCGGACCCATGGTGAGCGGTACCTGGGCCCCGGCCGCGGTCGATGGGCCGGCCCCGTGGTCATGGGCGTCGCCGGTCGGGTCACCCACGCCGGCACCTAAATCGTGCAAGGCCTTCAAGATGTCGGCGTGGCTGCGCAACAGCCCGGCCACCAACACCGCCAACAGGAGCACGACGGCCCCCAGGACGACGGAGAGTGCAATCACGGTGTCAACCTCCCGACTCGGGGACGGTGACGTTCACCACCACGCGCCCTGTCGCGTGCTCCCACTGTAGGGATGCCAAACCCGCAACGGGTGGCAATCGGCCATGCGCTCACCCGGGCGTCCCGGCCACGCGACCCGCATCGGCCGTTCGGGCGCGCGTAGGCTCTCCGGGACGGTCGGCGAGCCGTCACGGACCACCGGAGGCACCCATGGGCTTGCGCATTGAGACGGTGACCATCGACGCGGTCGATCCGGTGGGCCTGGCCGCCTTCTGGTGCGCGGCGCTCGGCTGGGAGCAGCGCCTTGACGATGACGGCGATTTCTGGATCGAGCCCGGCGAGGACCATCCCGAGTTCGACCGGGTGAAGCCTTTGCTCATCGTGCGCGTCAACGAACTCAAGGGCGGCAAGAATCGACTCCACTTCGACCTGGTACCCGACGACCACGAGCGGGAGGTCGAGCGCCTCGAGTCGCTCGGGGCGAGCCGCCCGGACATCGGCCAGACCGGCAACGAGTCATGGGTGGTGATGGCCGACCCCGAGGGCAACGAGTTCTGCATTCTCGACGAGTCCGACCTGCCCGAGGAGTGACCCCTCGGGCACAGGGGACCAACTGACCGTCCGACCCGTCCGCCCCTACCGGGTCGGACGGGTCGGGTCAGCCGGCCGCCTGTTCGGCGGCGGCCTTCTCCTCGGCGGCCTTGCGGTAGGCCTCCAGTTGGTCGAGCAGGGGCATCCGCTCCTGTCCGACCGACGAGTCCAGGCGTTGGGCGATGAGCTCTGGCGTCCAGCGGCCGTCGGCGTACATGGCCCGCACCTCGCGGGGCTGGTTCCACACCGCGATCTTCGGTCCCACCGAGGTGTAGACCTGCCCGGTCACGTGCTTGGCCCGGTCGGACAGCAGGTAGATGACCATCGGGGCGACATCTTCGGGATCACCCATCTCGGCGAGGTCCATCGGGACGTTGGCCGACATCCGGGTCCGGGCCACCGGGGCGATGGCGTTGGCCGTGATGCCGTAGCGGTTGAGCCCGGCGGCGGCCGAACGCACCAGTGAGACGATCCCGCCCTTGGCCGCCGCGTAGTTGGCCTGGGCCACGCTGCCGGCGAAGGCGCCCGAGGTGAAGGCGACCAGCGAGCCGCCGCCCTCCTGCTTGCGCATGATCGCCGATGCGGCCCGAAAGACGGTGAAGTGGCCCTTCAGGTGGGTCTCGATGACGGCGTCCCACTCGTCCTCAGCCATGTTGAAGAGCATCCGCTCGCGCAGGATGCCGGCCACGGCCACCACGCCGTCGATCCGGCCCCAGCGCTCGGTCCCGGCCCCGATGATCCGCTCGCCACCGGCCAACGTCGTCACGCTCTCGGCCACCGCTATGGCCTCGCCGCCGGCGGCCTCGATTTCGGCGACGACGGCTTCGGCCACCTCGCTCTTCGGGTCCTCACCGGCCATGCCCACGCCGATGTCGGCCACGACCACCTTGGCGCCCTCGGCGGCGGCGGCCAGTGCGACGGCCCGGCCGATGCCTCCACCGGCGCCGGTGATGGCCACGACCTTGCCGTCCAGGAATGCAGTCATTGCGTAGTGCTCCTCTTTGTCTTCGTCGTACGGAGATCCGACGCCCGACCATTCCCGGTCCCCGCACCGATGGGCGGCGGTCATCCGGGCGGTTGACCGTCTACTGGAACCTGTTCTAGCGTCCCCACCGGGCCGGCGCCACCCCGCTCCCCCGCCACCGTCCGCCTCGCACCTAGGGTGTCGGACCGTGCCGGAGGGCGACCTGGGCACGTGCCGGCCCGCGACACTTTGGCAGAACGACACCTTGGCAACACGTCAATTCGACAACACGACACCTTGGCAGTCCGGGAACCGGACTACGACGACACGGGGGATGGGACCAGATGGGCGATCTCGGCTTTTGGGCACTGGCGCACGAGCACCCGGAGCATCTGGCGCTGGTTGCGCCCGACGGCACCGAGTACACCTCGGGCGAGCTCCTGGGTCGGTCCAACCAGGTGGTGCACGGGCTCAGGGGACTCAACCTCAAGCCGGGTGACGTGGTGGCCACCCTGCTCCCCAACGGGGTGGAAATGTTCGAGCTCTACCTGGCCGCGCTGCAGGCCGGCTGGTACCTGGTGCCCATCAATCACCACCTGATCGGTGCCGAGGTGGGATACATCCTGAAGGACTGCGACGCCAAGGTGTTCGTGGCCCACGAGCGCTTTGCCGACGTGGCCCTTGACGCCTCCGAGGAGGCCGAGCTGCCCTCGTCGATCTGCTTCGCGGTGGGCGACATCCCGGGCTTCGGCTCCTTCGCCCGGATGCGCGACGGCCAGCCCACCACCGATCCCGCCGAACGCACCATCGGCGACGTCATGAACTACACCTCGGGCACGACCGGCAATCCCAAGGGCGTGTTCCGCAAGTTGAGCGGGCTGTCCCCTGAGGAGGCCGCCCTCAGCCAGTCCGGCATCCTCTTCCTCTTCGGCATCCAACCCCAGGACGACAACGTCCACATCGTGGGCTCACCGCTCTACCACACCGCGGTCATGCGCTTCTCGGGGGCCTCCATCCACCTCGGGCACACCATCGTCGTCATGGACAAGTGGCTGCCGGAGGAGATGCTGCGCCTCATCCAGGACTACAACGTGACCACCTCCCACATGGTGCCCACGCAGTTCCACCGGCTCCTGGCCCTGCCCGAAGACACGCGGGGGCAGTACGAGGTGTCGTCGTTGCGGCACATGATCCACGCGGCAGCCCCGTGCCCCGTTGACGTCAAGCACCAGATGATCGCCTGGTGGGGTGACGCCATCGACGAGTACTACGCGGCATCCGAAGGCGGCGGCACCCTGGTCACCGCTCAGGAGTGGCTGACCAAACCCGGGACGGTCGGTCGGGCGTGGCCCATCAGCGAGATTGCCATCTTCGACGACGAGGGCAACAAGGTCGAGGGGCCGAACATCATCGGCACTGTGTACATGTCGATGCAGACCGGTGACTTCGAGTACCACAAGGACCAGAAGAAGACCGAGAGCAACCGCATCGGCAAGTACTTCACCGTCGGTGACGTAGGCGTAATCGACGAGGACGGCTACCTCTTCCTGCGGGACCGCAAGATCGACATGATCATCTCCGGTGGAGCCAACATCTACCCGGCCGAGATCGAGAACGTGCTGCTCGGGTTCCCGAAGGTCGGCGACGTTGCCGTGTTCGGCATTCCCAACGACGATTGGGGCGAGGAGATCAAGGCCGTCATCGAGCCCGCGGAGGGCGTCGAGCCCTCCGACGAGCTCGCGGCCGAGATCCTCGAGTACGCCTCGACCCGACTCGCCAAGTTCAAGACGCCCAAGTCGATCGACTTCACCGACTCGATGCCCCGCGACCCGAATGGCAAGCTCTACAAGCGCAAGCTGCGCGACCCCTACTGGGAGGGTCGAGAGAAGATCTGAGCCGCCCGGCTCGACACGTCCCGATCCGGCGGGCCAGCCGGTGGTCGATGACCACCGCGCCTCCGAGATGCTGCTCCCGGAACCGCTGTTCGGGCCCCCAGCCCCGGTGTGCGGAGGACCGCTGGGCCGGCACGGTCAGATCGCATCGACGAGACGGCACAGTCCGCCGCCCCCGTACGTCAGTCCGTCGGTGACTCCGGATGGGGCACCGGCCCCGTGAGCTGGACGTCGGACGCGGCGCCCACCCGGACCGCCTCGGCCCGCATGGCGTCGAGCACGGCAGGATCGGCGTTGTCCACGTTGCCCTCGGCGATGGCCAGGAACTGGGAGGGATTCACCTCGATGAACAGTCCGTCGGCCTCGGCGGTCAGGAGGTCGCCGTGGTACATGCCGGCCCAGGTCTTGATCTTGCGCCCGTCCCGGCTGAGGCACCGGGCCTCGATCCGCAGCGGAGTCCGCAGCGGGGTGGGCTTGCGGTAACGGATGGTGAGTGACCCGGTCATTCCCGGGTTGCCGGCCACCATGTTGGCTGCCCCGAGCATCTCGTCGAACGTTTCGGCAATGACGCCACCGTGGACACAGGTGGGCGGTCCCTCGTAGGCCCAATCAAACCAGGCCTCGGCCCGGATCTCCCGGTAGCCGCCGTCGATCCCGTTGACCACGTGCACGACCACCGGTGGGGCGATCGGGTTGGCCATCCCCATGATCGGGCTGGTGGGGAAGAACTCCTGGGCGTGTTGGCTGATGCTGGGCTGCTGGCGGGCCCGCTTGGGTCCGGCGGCCGACGTGAGGGTCCGACCGATCTCCTCCAGGCGCTCCGCCGCGGCGGCCAGCACCTCGTCGTCGAACGTGGCGGCCACCGTCAAGGTGATGATCGGCCGGAGCGCGGCGGCCAGCCGACGACGCGGGTCGTCGTCGGCGACCGCGCCCATCGGGGCATCGCTCACTTGCGCTTGTAGACGGGCGGGCGCTTCTCGGCAAAGGCCTTCTGGCCCTCGGCCGCATCCTCGGTGGCGAAGATCGGCCAGCCGAACTCGAGCTCCATCTTGAGCGCCTCCACCTCCGGGATCCCCTCGGTCGCCTTCACCGACGCCTTGATGGCCTCGACGGCCAGCGGTCCGTTGGCCCCGATGACCTCGGCGATCTCGAGGGCAGCCTCGAGTGCGGTGCCATCGGGCACCACCCGGCCGATCAGGCCGATCTCCTTGGCCTCCTGGGCCGAGACCTCGCGGGCGGTGAGCAGCAGGTCCATGGCCACCGTGAACGGGATCTGGCGCCGCAGGCGGACGGTCGAGCCGCCCAGCGGGAACAGGCCGCGCCGGGCCTCGAACACGCCGAACTTGGCGCTCTCGCCGGCCACCCGGATGTCAGTGGCCTGGAGGATCTCGGTCCCCCCGGCCACGGCCCAGCCTTCCACCGCGGCGATCAGCGGCTTCTTCGGGGAGTAATGACGGAGCAGCGCCTTCCAGTGCAGGTCAGGGTCGGCCGCCATCCGCTCCTTCACGTCGTCGTTGCCGGGCCCGGACATCGACTTCAGGTCCATACCGGCACAGAAGGTCCCACCGGCTCCGGTCAGGATGGCGCACCGGATGTCGTCGTTGGCGTCGATCTCCACCCAGGCGTCGGCCATGCCGACGAGCATCGGGCCGGACAGGGCGTTCTTCGCCTCGGGGCGATTCATCGTCACGACGGCGGTCGTCCCCACGACCTCGTAGGTCAGGTGCTCGGTGGTGATCATGGTGCTGCTCCCTTCGGGGCGTCGGACCCGGTCCGCTCCCCCTCGTGCGCCTCGGCGCTGCGTCACTGGCGTCCGCGGCCACCTCGATGGCTACGCACGGAACTGGAACGCATTCTACTTTCCGCGGGAGCCGGCGTCGGCGTGGGCCCGCGAACGCCACCCTGGCCTTCACCGCCGGGCGTCCGGTCAGCCGGGCAACGGCGTCGGACCTGCCGCCATCCCCACCACCGGGGCATTCAACGGCACGCCGGCCACCGAACCGGAGAACACGGCCCCGCCGAAGGTGAAGACCCCGGCATCGGCTGCCACCAGCCAGTACCCCGTGCCGCCGACAGTCGGGGCCATCCCGACGATGGGTGCGGCCAAAGCCCGCCCTCCGGTCGACCCGAAGAATCCGGCCCCGCCGAAGGCGAAGATCCCGCCGTCGGAGGCGACCAGCCAGTACCCGGCCCCGCCGGTGCCCGTTTCGGTTGCCGTACCCACGATGGGTCGGACCAGATGTAGGGCCCCGGTCGACCCGGAGAACGGGGCCGAGCCGAAGGCGAAGATCCCGCCGTCGGAGGCGACCAACCGGTAGCCGTGGACGTCGGGACCCGCGGCGATCCCGACCACCGGCGCATTGAGCCGCATCCCACCGGTCGAGCCGACGAACCCGGCGTCGCCGAAGGCGAAGACACCGCCGTCGGCAGCGACCAGCCAGTAGCCCTGACCGTCCGGGGTCGGCGCCATGCCCACGACGGGCCGGTTCAGGTGGAGGGCGCCGGTGGATCCGAAGAAGCCGGCGTCCCCGTAGGTGAAGACCCCGCCGTCGGAGGCCACCAGCCAGTAGCCCCGGTGGTCGGGGGTGGCGGCCATGCCCACGATCGGACGGACCAGGGGAAGCGATCCGGCCGAGCCCCAGAATGCGGCGTCACCGAAGGTGAAGATGCCCCCGTCGGAGGCCACTAGCCAGTAGCCCGCCGTCGCCGGTGCCGGGGTTGGCGGCCCGGGTAGTCCGGCCGGGCCGGCGAAGGCATGGAGCTGGTTCGAGGACGGGGCGATGACGAGCCCGTCGGCCGCCGCCGGCGACGGGAAGTGCGTCGTCGGGCTGCCGATGGGGAAACTCGCCTTGGCGACACCGGTGGACGGGTCGAGGGCGTAGAGGGTGCTTCCCCCGATCGACCAGACCAGGCCGCCGGCCACGATCGGCGAGCTGCGGGCGCCACTCGAAGTCTTCCACGTGGCCACCGGGCTGGAGGTGGTGGGCGTCACGGCGCGCAAGCCGTCGCTGCAGGGGACGAACACGGTGCCGTTGAGCTGGGCTGTGCCGCCATCAGGGTCGCTGCCGCAGAAGTTGGCCGTCGACGAGACTTGGCCGCCGATCCCCCCGAGGGGTGACTGGTGGAGAACGTACGCGGTGTGGGACTTGCCCACCGTGAACACCAGGCCGTTCGCCAACAACGTGGGCGCGGTTGACCCGAGGTCGGCGTCGTTGGCGTTGTCGGACTGCCAGGTGTTCGGCGTGAAGGAATCGACGAAGGCGGCTGTCAGACTCAGCTTGAGCACGCTGTCACTGCTGTCGGGCACCGACCCTGGCGAGGTGTGGGCGCTGTTGCCGGTGGCCACCCAGATGTCACCCTGGGAGTCGATGACCGGCGCCGCCCCGCCCATCCAGACCGCCCCCTGGAGGTCGCCGGGCAGGTTGGCCACCACGAAGGTCGACGGGGTGGACCCGTCCTCGGGGGCCGACACGACGAGGCCGTGGTAAGGACCGCAGTCACCGGCGTTGCCGCCGAACCCGATGACGACCCGGCCCGTGGTCAGGGCCAGCGACACCCGCTGGAGCTCATAGGCGGGAGCGACCACGCTGGCCGGGTCGACGACCTCGTCCAGCAGGGTGGCGCCGGTGTAGAGGTCGAGGCCGAAGAGGTGGTGGGCGGCACCGCCGGGCACCTGCTCGGTGGCCACGACGAAGAGCTCGCCCCGCGCCGTGTCGATGACCGGCGTCCCGGTGATCCCCACCGTCGGGCTGATGTCGCCGCAGATGCCGGGCACCGTGGACGGCGAGAACGGGGTGGCCAGGTGGTGTGACCACAGCACGACACCGGAGTCTGCGGCCAGGGCGTAGACCGAGTCGTTCTCGGTGGCGGCGTACACCCGCCCGGTGGCCACCACCGGCTGCCCGAAGAGGCTGCCGTCGAAGGCGGGGGACGTCCAGGCCGGGGTGGCCGGGGTGAACGAGGCCCCAGAGGCGTCCACCCCGGTGCGCAGTCCGTTCTGGTCGAAGGTGGTCCAGTCCGACGCCGGTGCGGCGTGAACGAGCGTCCTCGACGGAAGGGAGCCGCCGGAGCCGGCGTCGGCCCGGGAGGCCGTGCAGCCGGTGGCGACGACCAGGGCGAGTGCGGCGACCGGTAGCCGGAGGGCGGCCCGCCGGAGTCGGGGGGATGACGGGACCATCCCCCCATGCAAGCACCGATGCCCCCCGACGCGCACGACGCCCGGGGGCATCGGTTCGGTCAGATGCGCTCGATGATGGTGCCGGTGGCCAGGGCGCCACCGCAGCACATGGAGATGAGGGCCAGATTCTTGTCCGACCGCTCGAGCTCGTGGAGCGCGGTCGTGATCAGCCGGGCACCGGTCGAGCCCACCGGATGGCCGAGGGCGATGGCGCCACCGTTCACGTTCACCTTGTCCCAGTCGACCTCGTGGACCTTGCCCCAGGACATCACGACCGAGGCGAACGCCTCGTTGACCTCGAAGATGTCGATGTCGGCCATCGTCATGCCGGCCTTCTTCAGCACGTCGGCCGTGGCGGCGATGGGGCCGTCGAGGTGGTAGTAGGGGTCGGAGCCGATCAGGGTCTGGGCCACGATGCGGGCCCGCGGGCGGAGTCCGGCCTCGCCGGCCCGTTCCTGGGACATCCACAGCACGGCGGCAGCCCCGTCCGAGATCTGCGAGCTGTTGCCGGCATGGTGCATGCCGTCCTGCAGGACCGGCTTGAGTCCGGCCAGTCCTTCCTTGGTCGTCTCACGGGGACCCTGGTCGCGGCTGACGAGGTTGATCTCGCCGGTCGGGCCCTCGGCACCCATCACCGGGGCCTCGACGGGGGCGATCTCACGGTCGAATCGGCCCTCAGCCACGGCCTGGGCGGCCTTGCGCTGCGACTCGAACCCGAGCCAGTCGACGTCCTCGCGGGTAATGCCGTACTTCTGGGCGATCCGCTCGGCGGCATTGAACTGGTCCGGCATGTCCCACGGGAACTCCTCCGGCCGCGACTTGCCGGGGCCGTTGAAGGCGTTGGCCCCGAGTCCGACCCGGCTCATGGCCTCGACCCCGCAGGCGATGCCTGAGTGGATGGCGTCGGCGTTGATGAGGTTGGCGATGAAGTTGTTGGCCTGCTGGGCCGAGCCGCACTGGCAGTCGACGGTGGTGGCGGCCGTCTCGAAGGGCATGCCCTGGCTGAGCCAGGCGGTGCGGGTGACGTTGGAGGCCTGCTCGCCCGCCTGGGTCACGCAGCCGCCGACGATCTGCTCGACGCTGCCCGGGTCGACGCCGGCCTTCTTGACCAGCTCCACCTGGGCCTTGCCCAGGAGCTCGGCGGCGTGGAAGCCCGAGAGCCACCCGTTGCGCTTTCCGATCGGAGTACGGACTGCTTCGACGATGACTGGCTGGGCCATGGTGGCTCCCCCTTGAGAGTTCTGGATCTGAGCGTTCTTGATCGCGGTGTGGGTCGTGGCGACCCGGCACCGCAGTATAGAACCGGTTCTACTCCCCCTGCCCTTCGACTCCGGTCCTGCACATGCTGGACGGGGAACGACCCCACTCCGGAATAGGCCGGCCATGGTAGTTGTTCATACAAGTATCTACTGCACCTCGCCTCGGAGGAGTCCCTGTGTCCAAGCCCACCCTGCAGATCATCGTCGCCAGCACCCGACCCGGACGGGTGGGGCTAGCCGTGGCCCAGTGGTTCGAGCGGTTCGCCGAGCGCCAGGACGGATTCGACGTGGAGCTGGTGGATCTGGCCGAGGTCGCCCTCCCCCTGTTCGACGAGCCGAACCACCCGATCGCCCGCCAGTACACCAGCGCCCACGCCATCGCCTGGAGCGAGACCATCGACCGGGGTGACGCCTTCGTGATCGTGCATCCCGAGTACAACCACAGCTACAACGCTGCCATCAAGAACGCGCTCGACTACCTGCACGTCGAGTGGAACTACAAGCCGGTCGGTTTCGTGAGCTACGGCGGCGTATCTGCCGGGGTGCGAGCCATGACCGCCCTCGAGCCGGTGGTGGCCGCCCTGCGCATGACCCCGACGGTCGAGGCCGTGAACATCCCCTTCGTGGGCCAGTTCATCGACGACGAGGGCCGGTTCGTCCCTAACGAGCAGTTGGAGATGGGCGCGGCCGGCATGCTGGCCGAACTGGCCAAGCTCGAAGGCACCCTGCACCCGCTCCGGGCCGGCGCTTCGGCCTGAGCCCCGGCCGGTCGCGGGCGCCTGCAGTACTCTCGCCACCAACGGCCGGGCGGGGGATGCCCGACCGAACCGGACGGCGAGGAGGGGGAAGTGGTGACATCGTCGAAGGTAGTCGCAGGGGTGGCGGCCGGTGCCCTGGCCCTCGCCGCCGGCTGCACGTCGTCCGGGTCGGCCACCCCCACCACGTCGACCACCCGGCCGCCCTACGCCCACACCGGACCAAACTCGGTCGGCGTGACCACGCTCGACCTCGGCTCGGCCGGACCCGTGCTCGGCGAACGGAGCGCCACCGTCTACTACCCGGCCGACGCCACGTCGGTGGCGGGTCATGCCCCGTTCTCCTACACCGAGGCCTCCACCCTTCCCACCGCGCTGCAGGGCATCCTGCCGGCCAAGTACAACACCACCACCACGATCAACGCCTACGTGGACCCGCCGCCGGCGAAGCGGGGCCCGTACCCGATCGTCCTGTTCAGCCACGGCTACGGCGGCGAGCGCCTCTACTACTCGACCCTCCTGGCCGGCATCGCGTCGTGGGGCTACGTGGTCGTCAGCGCCGACTACCTCGAGCGCGGCCTGGCCGCCCAGGCGCTCAAGGTCACCGCCACACCGACGGCGACCCAGGACTCGGCCGTCATGCGGTCGTCGCTGACGGCGGTGGAGGCGGCATCGGGCGATCCCGCCTCGCCGCTGTCCGGCGTGGCCGACTCGACGCGGGTGGCGGCGGTCGGTCACTCGGCCGGGGGCGGCACCGCGTTCGACGCGTTGGCCGCCCCGGCCGTCAAGACCGCCGTCGGGTGGGCCCCGGTCCCGCCGGCGGGCAAGCCCTCCGCGAAGCCGGTCATGCTGATCGGGGCCGAGGGCGACAGCGTGGTGCCCGCTTCGGCAGTGCGGAGGACCTACAACGCCTTTCCGGGGCCGAAGGCACTCGTCGAAATCTCGGGCGAGGGTCACAACACCTACACCGACATCTGCACCGGGATCCGATCGGGCGGCGGGCTCATCAGCTACGCCATCAGCGCCGGCTTCGTCCAGGCGAAACTGGCCAAGCTCGGCATCAACGGGTGCCAGTCAACAAATATCGACCCGGTCCGCTTCTGGCCGATCGTCCAGTTCTACACCGTGCTCCAGCTGAAGAATCAGCTTGGCGGAAACAGCACGGCCATCATCCCCTCCCCGGCGCCGGGGCAGTTTCCGGGGTTCACCGTGACCGTCACCCAGGCATCGTGAAGCGTCCCGCCAAGCCCGGCTCGGACACCATCGACCTGACCGTGGTCGCCGTCCCGGGCTACTTCGCGGCCATGGGAGTCGAGTACTGGCGGCAACGTCGTCGCCGGGCCGAGGGCACACCCCCGACGGCGGGCGACTACGAAGCGAGGGACACCTCGGCCAGCCTCTCCATGGGCGTGCTCAGCCTGCTCGCCCCGTTCGTGGTGCCCCGACTGCTTCGACCCGTCACCCGTGGCCAGGGCCGGTTCGCCAAGGTCCTCGTGGGCGCAACCGCGGGGGCTGTAGCCGTCACCACCGTGGCGGACGTCGTGGCCCGCCGGGCCGAGCGCCGCGCCGTGTCGGACGGGATCGGCGATTCGGTCCCCGCACCAATGGCTGCACGGCAGGTGGCCTCCGTCGGCGGGGTCGCCGCAGTCGCCGCCGGCGGCATCGCCATCACCACTGCCTGGGCCACGGCGACCACTCCCGAACGCCTATGGGAGCGCCGTCTGGTCGGCTCGTTGGCCAACGGCACCATCGCCCTGGCCGCTGCGGTGGTGGGCTGGGACTTTCTCTACTACTGGAACCACCGGTTCATGCACACCAGTCGATACATGTGGGCCGTCCACGAGGTGCACCACTCAAGCGAGCGATACAACCTATCGACCGCCCTGCGCCAACCGGTGGCCGACGCGCTCGGCACATCCATCCCCTACGGTCTCCTGTGCCTGTTCGGCATCCCACCCTCGGCGGTGGCCACGGCCCGAGGTGTCAACCTCATCTACCAGTTCTGGATCCACACCGAGGCCATCGACCGCATCGGCCGGGCCGAGGCCACCCTCAACTCACCCTCGCACCACCGGGTCCACCACGGTACGAACCGGCAGTACCTCGACCGCAACCACGGCGGCATCCTGATCATCTGGGACCGGATGTTCGGCACATTCGAGCCCGAGGACGAGCCCGTCGCCTACGGGCTGACCAAGAACATCAACACGTTCAACCCGCCGCGCATCGCCAGCCACGAATACCTCGACATGGCCCGGGACATTGCGTCAGCCACCGGTTGGACGGAACGGCTCTCCTTCGTGCTGCGGGGACCGGGGTGGGCCATGCGGAACCGCGCCTGGGCCTCCTGAGCCTCGACCGACCCGATGCCCGCCAGATCTGCAACACTTTCCACCACCGCCGATGGAAGGGGGACCCGTGTCCGCTGCAGGAACCAAGGACGATCCGTGGGAGCTGACCACACCCCCCGGGAGTTCGAGCTACACGATGTACCGCGACGAGTCAGCCGACCCGCCGGTCCTGGTCTGCCAGGTCGGCTCCACCAGGTTGACGTACCGCGCATCGGCCATCGAGGACCTCCACGCCTGGCTGCTGGAACAGGGTGAGTGGGTGCCGCTGGGCGCGGCCGACGAGAAGAAGGACGCAAGTGACGGGACCGTCGAGGCATGGGGGCGCTCGGCCGACAATCCGGTGGGTGGCTGGTACGGGCTGCGCAACGGCTATCGCGGCCGCTTCGGGATGTACCTGCCCCCGCTGCTCGAGGCCCTCGGACTGGCCGAGCTCACCCACGAGAAGCGCAACAACTCGATGCGGGGTCTACCCGGATGAGACCAAGGAATCCGGTCAGCCCCTTCCCGAACGACGCCGCCGCGGGGCCGTCTGGCACGACGGGCAGAGGTGGGTCCCCCGGCCGACGACGGTGATCTTGACGATGGCCGTGCCGCAGCGCCGGCACGGTTGTCCGGTCCGCCCGTAGACGGCGGCGACCTCGAGGTAGCTGCCGCGGTCCCCCCGGGCGTCCACATAGTCCCGCAGCGTCGAACCGCCGCGGGCGACACCTTCGGACAGCACGCTGACGATCCCGGCATGCAGGGCCTCGATTCCGGGACGCCGCACCGCTCCGCACCGCCGTTCGGGGTGGAGGCCTGCGCACCAGAGGACCTCGTCGGCGTAGATGTTCCCGATGCCGGCCACGACGCTCTGGTCGAGCAGGGCCGCTTTGAGCCGGAGCCCCGGATGCCGACTCAGGATCGCGCCGAGCGGCTCGGGGTCGAACCCGGCCTCGAGCGGCTCGGGACCCATGCGGGCGAGCAGGGGGTCGGCAGCCACGTCGGTGGTGGGCAGCACCACGATGCGGCCGAACTTCCGCTGGTCGTTGAACACGAGCCGCGAGCCGTCGTCGAGGTCGAGGATGACCCTCGTCGCCGAGGAGTCCTTCGGCACAACGGCGTACGGCCCCACCGACCCCATGAGCAGTTGCCCGGTCATCCGCAGGTGGACCAGGACGCTCACTCCGCCCTCCGTGTCGATCCCGAGGACCTTGCCGCGGCGCCAGATCCTGGTCACCGGTCGGCCCAGGACGGCTGCAGGGTCGAGACCCCGCCCGGTCAGGCTCTTGGGCCACCGGGTCTCGATTGCCGACACCGACCGGCCGACAAGACGGGCCTCCAGTTGACGCCGGATGGTTTCGACTTCAGGCAGTTCAGGCACGATCTCCCCTCGGCCCCCCAAAGCCACCCGGCAGTGCACGCCGGGCGGTGTTGCCGCGCGTGGGCCTGCTCAGGAGTGGGCGGCCAGGAAGGGGGCGATGCGGTCCTTGGGTCGGCCGATGACGGCGGACCCTTCCGCCACCAGCACCGGCCGCTGGATGAGCTCGGGATGGGCGGCCAGCACGACGGCCACCTGCTCGACGGACTGGACATCAGCATCGGCCAGGCCCAGCTTGGTGAACGTGGCGTCTCGGCGCACCAGAGCGGTGGGCTCGTCCTCCAGGATTGCCAGCAGGTCGCGCAGCTCCTCGACGGTGGGGCGCTCCGCTTTCAGCTGGTAGCGCCGGATGTCCACGTCAACACCGAGCTCGTCGGCGATCTCGGTGGCGGCCCGGGAACTCGAGCAATTGGGATTGTGGAAGATGGTGATGTCGGCCATGCCGCTGAACCTACCGCGCTGGGCGCTGCGGACACTCAGCAGACCCATGGCGACGACTACCCGCTGGATCTGGCTGGGGCCCTCGCATTGTCGGGGCGGTAGGTGAAGGGTGCAGCTCGTCATCTTCACTCCGCTGATCTGGGACCAGTTCGCAGTGCATTGTGCCGAGTCCGCCCGGGTGCGCCGATTCAGTGGGAACTAGCGAGGATGGATTGCTGCCATCGGGCCTTACGAGTGGGACGATATTTCGTGTCCCCCAACCAGGCACCTTCGGGATGGTGACTATGGAACCGGACGTACCCGAAACGACAGAGGAGGCGGGGCCGAAGCCCCGCCTCCTCTGGTCACACTGTCCTGAATGTTGTCAGCCGAGGAACAGCGAGTTGGGCACCAGATGCGTCCCGTCGGTACCGAAGGTGATGGACTTGATTCCCTTGGACGAGGAGGCCTCGGCGTTCAGGGTGCCAACCGTCTGGGTGGTCTCGGTGTAGAGCGTCGATGTCGCACCGCTATCCGAACCGGCGAAATCACCGGAGACAGACGCGTTGCCAGCCGAGACGGCCAGGGAGGCGTACGAACCGCTCGTGCCACCGGTGATCACCGTGACCGTGACGGTGCTCATCTTGGAGGTCAGCTTCACGTTGCTGGCCCACTTGATGTTGACCTGGCCGGTGACGGCTGTCGGGCCGAGCAGGGCGACGGCGTTGTTCGTGGCCGAATGCAGAACGCCGGCACCCTTGCCACCGCTGATGGTCACGCCCGGCGCATTGGTCGTGCAACCGCCGAGGGTCAGCTTGATGTTGGTGTTCTCGGGTTGTACCCCACCGAAGACGAGAGGGGGGGCGAATTTGGCCCCGCCGGTGACGGTGGTGCAGGTGACCGTGGCGTGGGTTACGTCGACCTTGGGACCACCGGCACTTGCGACACCGGCCGTCGAGGCGATCAGGCCCACAGGCATGGCGACCGCAGCGGCTGCCAGGAGAAGCTTCTTCATGAGTGACTCCATTTCACTTGTTGAACTTGCTCGTAACCGGCGTGCATTGGACGCGCTCGGCAAGGAACCCCCCCCCATAAATCGGTGCCCTTGCCAACTAGAACGTAGTCAGAAGTAGATGTGTTACAGCCAGACGGAAACCCCCGAGAAACGGCTGATTCGGTGTGATTTCGAAATCGGCGGTTCCAATCCCCGGTGACGTATCTGGCACCATCCCCATTCGCCGGGACTGGGCCGTTCAAGGCAGGCGGTGGAATCGGTCAAGGGGACACCATGACAAGCCGATTCGGTATTCATGCCAGCTTTCGTTGACCCACCGGCGGTGGTACGACTTCGAATGCTGCACCGCTGCCTGATGTGCCACAAGCACTGCCTCATACCGTGCAAGTTCACGGCATTGGAGTTTCAGCAGATGCTGCGGAACGAACTCGACTCGCTCGCTCTCTACGCCGAAAAGGATGGAGAAAGCTCTGCGCCGTTGACGTGATCCGTGATCACCCCTTCGGACCTGCCCCCGATCACCTGTATAACAGCGGGAGTGTGTCACGGTCTTCACGAGGACCGCCCCCATGGTCGGGTCATTGCCCGTCGCAATCGACTGCAAAGTAGTCGCGGGAAGCCTCGCGGATCACTGGCATACTGCGCTCATGTGGGAGGAGCCGGTTCTACGTTCCGGGGATGTGCGAGCGACGGTCAATTCTCGATCGAGAGCGTGCTCGGCAACCCTCACCGTGGTCGTCACCGCATTCGTGGACTGCCGGTCAATGAGGTGGAGGCAAGGCGAGGTCCACCATCTAGCCCTGGCGCGAGGTGAGTGATGGAGCTGATCCCGGCGCTTGCCGTCAGCGAGGTTCGCTTCGACGAGACGATCGACGTGGTCGTCGTCGGCCTGGGCGCTGCGGGCGCGTCGGCGGTCATGGGGGGGCGGCAGGCAGGAGCGGACGTACTGGCCGTCGAACGTAGCGGGGGACCCGGAGGGACGTCGGCCCACTCCGGCGGCCTCATCTACCTGGGAGGCGGCACGGACCTCCAGAGCGCCTGTGGCTTCCAGGACTCGCCGGAGAACATGGCGGCATTCCTCCGGGCTGCTCTTGGGCCCGGCGTCGACGACGATCGCGTGGACACCTATTGCGAGGGTTCGCCGGACCACTTTGATTGGTTGGTCTCGATCGGCGTGCCATTCCGGGCATCATTCTGCGACGAGCCGAACCGCGAATCGGCGGATGACGCTGGGCTGCTCTTCAGCGGCGGTGAGGACACCTATCCCTTTGACGAGCTCTCGGTCCCGGTACCGCGCGGACACAAGCCCGAGTGTGTCGACTCCGCCGGCGACTTCCTCATGGAACGCCTCGGTGCGGCCGTATCGACCAGCGGCGCCCGCGTGGTGGCCGACGCCGGCGCCGAGGCGCTGGTCGTCGACAGCGGGGACGTCGTCGGCTTGCTGGTGAGGACAAATGACGGACTCCGTGCCATCCGAGCCCGTGGTGGGGTGATCCTGGCCACTGGCGGTTTCATCCACAACGAGGCGATGGTCGCCGAGCATTGCCCCCTGGCCCACGTCCCGGACCCGGCCTGGCGGATCGGCACCCCGAACGACGACGGGCGCGGGATCCGCATGGGCGTAGGCGCCGGCGCAACGACGACCAGGCTCGACTCCTTCGAGTGTGCGCTGCCCCTCGGGCCTCCCCACCGCCTCGCACGGGGAATCCTCGTCAACCGCGACGGTGAGCGATTCATCAACGAGGATGCCTACACCGGTCGCATCGGACTCCACGCCCTTCGCGACAACGACGGCTTCGTCTACATGATCACCGATGACGTGATTCACGAGCCGAATGCGATCGGACTCCGGATCGGCTACGCCGCGGCCACTCCAGAAGAACTGGCCGGCGACCTCGGGATTCCGCCGGACGCCCTGGCGCGCACGTTGCGCGAGTACAACGAGGCCGCGACCCGCGGTCACGACCCGGCATTCCACAAGAGGGCACCCTTCCTTCAGCCCATCGGCGCGCCGCCGGCGAGCGGCATCGGCGCCATCGACCTGCGCGTTGACCACGGTGCGATCTACGCGACCTTTACGCTCGGCGGTCTCGTCACCGATCCCGACGGCGCCGCGCTCGACAGCGAGGGTCGTCGCATCCCGGGGCTCTACGCCGTCGGCCGGACCGCCGCCAGCCTCGCGGCCCACCACTATGCCAGCGGCATCAGCCTCGGCGATGGCTCATTCTTCGGCCGACGCGCCGGCCACCAAGCGGCAGCACAAGCTCGAGCGGACCGCTCCTCGCAGCACTAGGCCGTGTCAGCCCCCCTCGGAGGATGGGCGATGGACTGCTGATTCGGACCGCCCTCTAACGCTGCCGGCTTGGGGCACAATCGTGGTGGACTCCGAGTCGTTGCCCGTCCGCCGACTATTTTCAATCGAATCGAACGCGCTCGACGCCGGGTAGGCGATAACTAGGCGACTCTTCCTGTCTCTGCTGGTAACATCGAGGCATGGCAACGAAGAAGGTCTCGGTGACTCTTGAATCCAGTGCGATCGAGCGGGCCCGGGTGGTGGCAGGCCCAAGGGGCCTTTCGTCCTATCTGTACTCAGCCCTAGAAGACAAGCTCGAACGTGACGAACGGCGTCGAGCGTTCCTCGAGTACCTCGACGCACTTGAGGCGGCGGATCCGACTCCAGAGCAGGCGAAACGTCGAGCCAGTCGACGGGCCGTCAGACTCAAGTCATCCGTTGCCCAGTGAGCGCCCCTGTCGTCGTCCTCGACTCGGGAGTGATCGATCAGGCGATCGCCAACCCGGAATTCCGTTGGGTGCTGCGCGATCTCGTCGAAGACGGATGGGTGCCCATCATCCCCACCGCGGTCCTCTCTGAGGCGATCACTGGTCGTCCGCAGGATGCGTCGGTCAACCAGGTCGTCAATCGACTCGGCACCGTCGACACCACCCGAGCCACGGCTCGTCGTGCCGGCCACCTGCGCTTTGGTGTACTGCACTCTGGAGTCCGCCGCATCCCGAGTGGAATTGACGCAATTGTCGCCGCCCACGCCGCAGACGCCGATTCCGGTGTCGTGTTCAGCACCGACCCAACAGACCTGCGTCGCCTACTTTCGGATTTCTCACGGATCAAGGTTGAGAAGCCCTGAGGCTTCGCAGCGCGTAGCGTTCGGGAGAGCCCGCTGGGGTCTATGACTGCCCCCGAACAATCACTGGGAGAGTGACCCACCGTGGCACGCCTGGGATACCCGCCTCGCCGAGTTCGCCGGCACTTGACTTCGCTTCGCACGGGCGCCCGCCAGTACTCGCCGCCACCAAGCGCGGCGGCCCCATGTCGGGAGCCATCGGCAGCGTTAAGACCTCTGACACCGGTCTGCCTTGGGAACCTGATTGGCATCTACATCCGCATCGGGATGCGCGTCAGGAATCCGCATCCTTCCCACGTCGTTGTCGTGGGAAGGAGGGAGGGTCGACAGCGTTGAGCCGATGATCGGGGAAAGCCCCCGTGGGTTCCTGGTACAGATCGATGACTTGGTACGGGCGTTGGAATTAGCGGAGGAAGCGGAATTTGTGGCCGAGCATCCACCGAGGAAAAGGAAGCCACCAAGGAACGTGAGTGAGAGGGCAGTATTCGCTATCCGATTCGAGAGGTTCCTGGGACCGACTCCGCCGACCGCCTTGGTCGACTGACCAGGATCTGCCTTAACCGACTCGGGACTGGGCACGACGACCGCTGGCATGCATCCTCTATACCTCAGCCCCACCTTCGATGCCGAGGAGGGTGCCCCTGATCGTCGGCTGTGGGCGCGTGACCGATGCCGGTGGCTCACCGCCTTCAATCGGCACGTTGGGGCGATGCCCATGTCGAAATGTCCACGCGTTCGGGGATGCCCCGCGCCCGGCGGGGCGCGCCTTGATCCGCTGGTCTGGCGTGACCGGAACCTTGCGGGTAGTGATCTTCTGGCTGCCCGGTCTGGTGTGCCCTGATCGGCACCTTGTGGTCCGGCGGGCGGTGGCTGGATCAGCCCGCGCTGGTTGGCGCCACACCGGTAACGGTGGACCAGCCGCCCGGGGCTTCGGGATTCACGTAGGTGTAGCTGATCATGGCGAACTCTCGGCCGGCGGACGTCTCCACCGGGTAGCCGAGCCGGACGCTGGCCGGCGCGGAAACGAACGTGCCGTTTGCGCAGTCCGGGGTGCAAGTGTTGTGGGTGTAGTAGCCGGTTGCCGCGGCGGTGGTCGGAGTCCACGACGACCAGGTCAGGTACGTGAGCCGGGAATTGCCGTCCGCGCATGCAAGCGAGATGGTGCCGGGCTCGACCGACGGTCCGGCGGTCGGCACGTTGCAATCGTCTAGCACCGAGGGCACCGGCGTCGGTGGGGGAAGGTTCTTGTCCGTGGTCGCGAGCCAGTAGCCGTGGCCGTCAGAGGTCGCCGCCATGGCGACCGCAGGGATGCCACTGCTCGGCAGCGCTCCGCCCATCGAACCGTAGAAGGCGGCATCGCCGAAGCTGAAGACCCCTCCGTCTGCCGCGACCAGCCAGTAGCCCATGCCAGTGGGCTCGGCGGCGATCCCGACCACCGGGGCGTTGAGCGGCGTGCCGCCCATCGACCCGTAGAAGGCGGCATCGCCGAAGCTGAAGACCCCTCCGTCTGCCGCGACCAGCCAGTAGCCGTGGCCATCGCCGGTGGCCGCCATGGCGACCACCGGCGCGTTGAGCGGCGTGCCGCCCATCGAACCGTAGAAGGCGGCATTACCGAAGCTGAAGACCCCTCCGTCTGCCGCGACTAGCCAGTAGCCCATGCCAGTGGGCTCGGCGGCGATCCCGACCACCGGGGCGTTGCTACTCACCCCCACCAAGGCTGCGCTCGTTGCGTCACCGAAGTTATAGACGTTCCCGAAATCGCCGGCTATCCAGTAGCCGTGCCCGTCGGGAGTTGGAGCCATCCCGACAAACGGCGTCAGCACTCCCGAGCCGCCCTTGGAACCGTAGAACCCCGCGCCGCCATAGTTGAACACCCCGCCATCGGCGCCGACCAGCCAATAGCCTTTGCCATCGGGTGTCGAAGCCATGCTCACCACGGGGGCGTTCAGCTGACTTCCCGGCGGGCCGCCATAGTGCGTGGCGTCACCGAAGGCGCTGACCGGGTCGGTCGGGATGCTCTGTGCGCCTGCTGGGCCGGTCACGAGGACACCCACCGCCGCCACGACCACAATCAAGCCGATGACTGCCGCCCATGGGTGTCGACTCATGCCTTCATGCCCCGGCCGTAGCGTGCTCGGTTGCATGCACCCACCTCCTGTCGATATCCCCAGGGACGAGTCAACCACGGCGACCCCAAGGCAGCCACTCGCAATCGGCGATCTGCGCGGGAGGAGCACTCACCGAACCGTGTCCCAGAACGCGCGCCTGGCACAGCGAGCGAGAACGCCACCTACCGCCAATGGTGCGCGCCACACTTCGATCAGGCACGAGTGGGGCACCCAGCGCCAGCGGGGTCAACGCCAAGGGCGACGACCCGCCCATTGCCCGATGCATCCCGTTCTGCTGAGATGGCGTATAGGCGGCCAACGAGAATGACCGAGACAGCGAAAGGGTTAGCTGCCGATGCCTTCGGGTCGCAGCAGGAGACTGGGAGTCTGCACGCTGGTGGTCGTGACCGGATTCCTTGCCGGGTGCGGCGGATCAGGCGGTGGATCGGCGTCGACGACGACCTCCTCCGCCACCTCGGCGACGGGAGTGGTCCTGGGTGCGGACGGACTTGGCATCGCCCAGACCGGTGATGCCCAGACTCCGGCGGTCCAAGCAGTAAGCCGCTACCTCGGCGCACCCACGAAAACCACGACACCTGGACCGTGCGACGGGACCACCGAGGTGGAATGGAGCGATCTCTCGCTGGAGTTCTCCCACGGCGTCCTCGACGGCTACCGATACCGGGAAGGCGGTCTCTCCGACGCCGGAACGTTCCACCCACCAACCGGTCCCGGCACCCCCGTGCTCAAGACAGCAACTCGTGCGACTCTCGGGATGGCGCCCGTCGAGGTACTACCCCTGTATTTGACAAGTGCTTTCAGCGAAGTGCAGGGGGGGCCATCGTCTTTCCCGGAAAGAAGGCGGGAGACAGGCTGTTCCTCGGGTTCTTCAGCACCACCCCGACGACGCCCCTGACCGAGATCAAGGGTGGCAGCACCTGCGGGGATGTCTGACCAGAATGGCGGTGACCGTTTTGTATGCCGGTGAAGCCTGAACTGCCTGGCTCAGGTGCATCCTCTGTCGCCGGGTCGGTGACTACCGGACCAGAGTGCCCGCTCAAGGCAGTTGTGCTCACGGTTGGATGCGGAGTTGCCCCCTGCCGCCATGCTCAGCTGGCGATCGTGAAGCTGAGCATGATCAGGAAGAGAATGAGCACCACCCGGATCCCCATTGTTGCCCGACGCATGTGGTGGGCGATTTGGGTGGTGGAGACTCGAAGTGGCTTTGCCCAGGCAAGCCGCGCTCTTGCCCAAGAGCCACCGGACATGAGGAGTGCAGTGGCTCCGGTCAAGGCGCCCCAGACGTTCTGCCGGAGTGCGCCGTCAACTATGGCCAAAACACTCAGCAGGACCAACCAGAACGCAATTCGACACCAAGCGTCGCCACCCCAAGCGGGTGCATGTCCAAAGGATTGTCTCGGCCCCGAGAACTGTGGTGTCGGTGCCATCGCCTTGCACGATTGCCCGGAAGCCGCACAGTCGACAAGGGTTGCCCCCGAACAGCCGCCGGGAGCGGGACAGTTGTTTACCGTGACTGAACGAATCCACCTCGGGGACAGGGGATGACACGGGATCGGGACCGTTGCAGACTCAGCCCCTTCGTCATTGCGTCGCGCACAGCTGATCAAGTCGCTCCAGTGTCTTGGTCATGCCAGCGAGCCATGCATTGCCGTTGTCCACGGCAATGCGGACCTCCTCCGGGGAGTCCGTGCAGTCGTAGGTTTCTGTCACCACGGTCGCATCTGGGCCATCAGGTCGGAGGTCGAACCTCCAGCGCGACCCGTTCCTAGCGAGTTCAGCGTTTCCAGGCTCCCAGCCGATGCACCGGTCCGCTTCGTACACCACGACGCGGTTATGCATTTCGTAGTCACCCATTGCCGTGAAGTACATCTTCGTAACGAACACTTCCCCCACGCCAACGATGACGCTATGACTGGCACCCGGTCGTAGCATCCCTGAGCCATCGAATTCGGGGTGCCGGTCTGGGTCGGCCAGAAGTTTGAAGATGCCAGCGGCCGGGGCCTCGATTCGTCGGGATACTGACACAGGCTTGCATTCGTCGTTTCCCATCATGGCCTTCCCTTGCCCGTTCCTGCCTGGCAGTCGTTCACCAAAGTAGCCGCCAAGACCCCGAGATCTCACGGGTCGATGATCTAGACCATCCACAAACACCGGATCAGCGGGCGTTATCCACCGTGGCTCAACGGCACGTCGGTGCCACCGCTCCAAGCCACCTGGAGAAGAACTTCGTTCACGTCGGGGTCCATCTGGTCGCGGGCGAGGCTAGCCAGTTGAGGACCTGGCGCCGCGTGGTTGGACCGTGAGCACTCCAAGCGGATGGAAGCGCACCTACGCTGCGAAGCTGAGCTGACTCTTGAATGTTCGAGGTGAGGGGATCCGTCGCGAGCCCGCACCTCGTTGCTGCAGGGTCGATGTTGAAGAGACTGGCGGCATTGAGGCCGAAGACGGCTGCCTTCACCTGATCGGTTAGTGCGGGGTACCGATAGAGGTCTTGAAACTCAGCAGTGATCTGAAATGCTCGCATCGCCATGATCTGTGGTTGAGGGCTGCCATACCAAATCGCATCTGTACCCCACATGACCCTGCCTTGGCCCACTCGACTAAGCAGCTTGCCAAGAGCATGAGCTGCCTGGTCGGGTTGGGTGAGCAACTGACGCCACAACGTTCCAAGGTCTACCCACACGTTATCGTTGGGCGGCACGCCGTGGCGGTCGAGGGCGGCGAGCAATGTGTCGATCCCGATCGTGGCATTCGGGTCATAGGGACCTTCGACATGGGAAGGATCCCAGGCTGCGTGGTACACGACAAAGTCCATATCGGGGAACTGACGAGAGACAGCGACGATGTCCTCGGGATGATTAAAGGCAGGGTCGAAGTTGACGAGCGGCAGTCCCTTGTGAGCAACGAACACCTTCACTCCAAGGTCGTGAGCATGTTGGACGGTAGGAAGGCCGATGGTCGGATCTTCCAACGAGAATCCCTGGCCCGACGGGCTCCAGGCCGTGTAGACCTTGAATGCGGCAGGATGGCCAGAGTCCACAGCGCTTGACATCTCATCGAGCGTGGAGCCCAACGGCCCGACATTTGGCGAGATGACGTTCTCCACAAGCAGACGGCTGGCGCCTCCACGAACGAGCCCATCGGTGATCTGCTGGGTACTGAGTGCTTCTGCGAATGGGATGGGTGCGTTCGACGGTCCGGAGTTCGGGACATCAGTCAACATCGCAACCGTGGTGTCGCTCGCCAGGAACAGATCGTGCAGATACGTTGCCCGATCGGCGCAATCAAGTTGCGGATTGTCGGTGCAATCCGGGGGGAGCATGCCGAGGACGAGGCTGACTGTCTCGGGTGCATTTTGGACCCAAGGACCGCTCGGAATGACATGGTGGGTATGGACATCGAAGATGAACTCACCATTGCTTGCCAGAGCTTGCTGACAAGCTTCGGTGTCCGGGGGCGATGGCGCCGCAAACGTGCCTCCGTGACCGGCTTTGTGAGATGAGGCTCCGTGCGACGTTGCGGTATTGCTGCAAGCTGCGAGTTCAAACACCGCCAGTGACGCGGCAACGGCACCTGCGCCCTGGAGGAATCGCCGGCGGTCCATTCCCAACCGAGCCGCCGAGTCATCGATTGATGATCTAACCAGCTGGTTCACCGCCCGGTCACGGGCTGTCTCCGGTGCAGGGACGAACTCGCCGTTGGAGACGGGTCCGGCACGGAGTGGCAGAGGGGCACCATTGTCCTCTTGGTCCCGTTGCTTACGAGAGAACCGGCCCACCGGGGTCACATCGATCAGGATACGCCTCCTGGCCACAACCAGGGAGCCCAGCCCCCGCCGCTGAACACCGGAGCAGGTCCGAATCGAAAACGTTGGAGCAGACCCTCGCTCCGCGTGCCTTGCCGTGACGTGACCAGGTCAGGTATGAAGCAGGATGCCGGAATATCGCGCAGCGGACCAGAGGTGTCGCTGGGAAATGTTCGCCTCGGGCGAATGGCGGCGTTGCGACAAACCGCGACGACACGAAGGCGCTCATCAGATCGGCATGGTCACCATCGGGACGCGAGCACTGATCCGGCTCAGAATGCAGCGGCAGCCAAGCGTCAGAAGGGCCAAGAATCGACCACAGGGGTGAGCCTTCGCCCACCTGCCAACAGTGCCCTCGAATAGTGGCGGACCGTGGATCTCCTCCCACCGGTCCGGTCGCGCATTTGCGGAAGCGCAAGTGCAGGCGTGAACGCGAATTACAGGTGAGGCCCAGCACCCCTCCTCTCGTACACCGCACGAATGATCAATCCGATAGCGACCGCAATGGCGGCCACGACGATCCCGCCGACTGTCGAAGTCACCACCGGGGCTCCGGTGGCGAAGGCAACGACGACATAGATCAGTCCGGCAACAAGGCCTGGAATCACAACACCGGCCATCGTTGCACTGACCTTCAGGGCGATGGCGTGCACGGCTGATCTCCCTGGTTGGTTGCGGACCCCTAGCTTACGCGCCGTCGTGCAGGATGGCCGCTGCGTCAGCACTGCTTCCCCCCCTGAGGGCCTGGTGGCGGATCACCGAAGCACATCCAGGCCACCCCAGATACATAAGTAGTTACTTGACTGTGGGAATCACAAGACCAGATACTCAAGTATATGCTTGACCAAACGATCGACTTGGACCGGACGTTCCAAGCACTTGCCGACAAGAGCAGACGCACCATGGTGGAACGGCTCACCTTGGGACCCGCATCGGTCAGTGAACTGGCAGAGCCTCTAGCCATGTCGTTGGCGGCCGTCGTCCAGCACGTGCAGGTCCTGGAGGCGTGTGGGGTTTTCCGGACCGAGAAGGTCGGAAGGACACGCATGTGCCGGATCGAGCGTGCGGCGATGACCGCAGCCGAACAGTGGATCACCGATCGGCGCCGGGGCTGGGAAACCCGCCTGGACCGACTGGGCGACATCCTGAACGAAGCAGCCACCACAGAGGAGAAACCATGACCCTGTCCACCGTTTCCCATGAGACCTTCGTCATCGAGCGGACCTACAACGTCCCGGTCGCTCAGGTCTTCCAGGCATGGGCGGACCCCGTGCTCAAGGCCCGCTGGTTCGCCGGCTCAGCTGAGGCATTGGGAGCCGGCTACGAACTCGACTTCCGGATCGGGGGTCGCGAGGTCAATCGCGGTGGACCTCCGGGCGGGTCCGTCTATATGTACGAGTCGCAGTTCCGAGACATCGTCCCCGGACGGCGGATCGTCTACACGTACGAGATGCACGCCGAGGACGCTCGGATCTCCATGTCCGTCGCCACGGTCCAGTTCCGCCAGCAGGATGCCACGACGCAACTGGTCCTAACGGAGCAGGGGGTGTTCCTGGACGGCCATGACACCGTGGCCCAGCGAGAAGAGGGGACCCGGTCCCTACTCGACTCGCTCGGTACCAATCTGAGTGGAGGCAAGTCGTAAAGGAACCGACCGCCGGCAATCATGCGGATGACCAACGGCTGGAACGATCAGACAGGTGAGTCGACCAACAAGGGTGCCGTCCACCTGGGCATGCGCTACCCCAGCAATCCCTTGGCGATGACCACCCGCTGGATCTGGTTGGTGCCCTCGTAGATCTGGGTGATCTTGGCATCGCGCATGAACCGCTCCACCGGAAAGTCCTTGGTGTACCCATAGCCGCCGAGGAGCTGGACGGCGTCGGTGGTCACCGACATGGCCGTGTCCGACGCGAAGCACTTGGCTATGGCCCCCATCATGGTCAGCTCACCCTCGGGGTCGCCGTTGTCGATAAGCGAGCAGGCCCGGTAGTTCATGGTCCGTGCCACCTCTGTCTTCATGGCCATGTCGGCCAGCATGAAGCGCAGCCCCTGCAGATCGGCGATCGATTTGCCGAACGCCTTCCGCTCCCGCATGTAGTCTGCGGCGGCGTCGACGGCCCCCTGGGCGATGCCTACGGCCTGGGATCCGATGGTCGGGCGGCTGCGGTCCAGGGTGTGCATGGCGATGGTGAAGCCAGAGCCCTCCTCCCCCACCAGGTGCGTCGCCGGCACCCGCACGTCGCTGAAGGAGATGCCGGCGGTCGGGCTCCCACGCAGGCCCATCTTGTCCTCGGTCGGAGCCACCTCGACCCCCCAGTCGGTCTCGACCAGGAAGCAGCTGATCCCCCTGCGGCCGGCATCGGGGTCGGTGACGGCAAAGACCGTGTAGACGTCCGACACGCCGGCGTTGGTGATCCAGTGCTTGGCGCCATTCAGCACGTAGTGGTCGCCGTCACGGACCGCCCGGGTGCGCATGGCGGCCACGTCGGACCCGGCGTCGGCCTCCGACAGGCAGTAGCTCCCCTGGTACTCGCCCGAGGCGATCTTCGGGAGGTACTCCCGCTTCAGATCCTCGCTTCCCCAGTTCATGATCGGCAGCATGCTGAGCTTGGAGATGAGCAGGGTGACCGCCATCGAGGCGCAGGCGCGGGCGATCTCCTCGGCCATGATGGCCTGGGTGATCATGTCGGCCCCGGCGCCGCCGTACTCCACCGGGATACCGAGGGCGGGCAGCTCCAGCTCGCGGCAGGCGTCGAAGGAGGCCTGCGGATAGGCCGAGTCACGGTCCGCGGCGGCGGCATTCGGCGCCACCCGGTCGTCGGCGAACTTGCGCAGCGAGTCGCGGAACTGGCGGTGGGTGTCGGACAGGGCGAAGGCGTTCTCCATCTCCCCAAGTTACCGACCGGTAGAGAACTCGGACACTCGGAGAGGAATTGCGCTCCCGTCAGAATTCCTCAAGACGGGCCCGACACCGGCCGATGCTTCATCTGTCGGGGCTGGTGCCCGGACTTCGTACACGCCTAATCACGTGGAGAACCTGACGATGAGTGACAACCCGCAAGGACCTGAGTGGCGGCAGGCCGGCGAAGAGGTCGGGCTGGTGCCCGCGCCCCCTCCCTCGACTGGATCCACCGCGCCCATGACCGTCGGCCCCTCAATGGACGTCACCTTGCCGAAGGTGCCGCCGATCCCCGTTCCCGAACTACCCAAGCGCCCCGCCTGGGGTGGCGACTCCGACCGGCGACCTGAAGCCGGCCCCATGTATCCCGACCTCTTCCAGCAGGCCGTGGCCGGCTCGAGCCTGGCCAACGTGGTCACGGTCAACTACGCCGACGGCGAGGCTCGACCCTCGCTCGATGTCCCGATGCAGATGGGCCCTGTGGGCGACTCGGTCGCCGATGGCCAGGTCCTGGTTTCGGCGTCGGCATCGGCCCGGGGGCCGGCCGAGGTCGGAGCCTTCACCGGAGCTTCGGCCAAGAAGCGCTGGCGGATCCTGCGCTGACCTCGCCTGCCGACCGAGGGCCGCAGTCCCCCGGGTCTGCGCGACACCTCCGAACCAACCATCTCCTGACCATCCACCTCTGCCGGGTTTCCGACTGACGCTTCCCCCGGAGCGAGAACCGACCGCTCGCCGAGCGCTGGTCCGATCAGTCGGGGACCTGCAGATGGATCGACGGGAAGCCGGACAACTGCTCAGTCGTGGTCGGGCAACTCGAGGAGTGTGGGCCAGTCGGACAGCCGCTCCGCCACCTGTTCCGGCGTGAGCCGCAGAGTCGACTCCGGAACGCAATCGGCGATAGTGCGCTGCGCCCGGTAGTGGTGCGAGGCCGCACGGAAGAGTGGCTCCCGGGCAGCCACCAGGTCGGCCGGTGCCCCGTCGAGGAAGCCCCACAGGGTGAAGGCCAACGTCAGGTCGTGGATGATCGGCGCCCTCCCGAAGGCGGCGGCACGCCGCATGGCCACGGCCGTGCATCCCGAGATGGCGTCTTCGACATGCTCCCCCGCACCGAGGAGGAGCCGGTCCTCGAAGCGCCGGGCCAACTTGAGGGCGAATCCCTGGTCGGGCCCGGGGGTGCCGAGGAAGGCGCCAGCGGGCTGACGGGTGCCGCGCAGTTCCGAGGGCCGCGAGGTCGTCCAGATCGACGGCATCTGCAACTGGTAGGCACGACGTACCTGGTCCGCCTCGACGACGGGGACGAAACTGGGCTGGGTCACCGGGGGCTCCTGGATGGCGGGGTGCGACGGCTGATCGGTCTCACGCTGGCGTGTCGAAGCAACGTGCCATGGGTTGGGGACGGGTGTCCAGTTCAGGCACGGTCCCCGGCGGCGTGGAGCAGACCGTAGACCACCGAGTCCGAGAGGGCCTGCCACGAAGCGGCGATGATGTTCTCCGACACACCGATGGTCGTCCAGGTCCGGTCGCCGTCGGTCGAGTCGATCAGGACCCGGGTCACCGAGCCGGTGCCTTTGGCCGAGTCGAGAACCCGCACCCGGTAGTCGACCAGGTGGACTCCCTCGAGCGCGGGGTAGCTGGTGCCGATGGCGGCCCGCAGGGCGCCGTCGAGGGCGTTGACCGGCCCGTTCCCCTCGGCCGTGGCGACCACCCGCTCGCCGTCGACGGTGAGCTTCACCGTGGCCTCGGTGGACAGGTCCTCCCCCTGGTCGGCGATCACCCGGTAGGACTCCAGCTCGAAGAAGGACTGACGCCATCCCGTCGAGTCACGCAGCAGCAGCTCGAGCGAGCCGTCGGCCACCTCGAAGTGGTATCCCTCGTATTCGAGGCGCTTCAGCGAGTCGAGTACCGAGGTCATGGCCGCGGAGTCGAGATCGAGACCCAGTTCCTCGGCCTTCATGGCCAGCGTCGAGCGGCCGGCCATCTCCGACACGACGAATCGGGTGCCGTTGCCCACGAGCCCGGGCGAGACGTGCTCGTAGGCGTCCGACCGACGAGCGATGGCCGAGGTGTGGAGCCCCGCCTTGTGGGCGAAGACCGAAGCGCCGACGAACGGCTGCTGCGGGTTGGGGGCGATGTTGACCAGTTCGGAGATGTGGTGGGCCACCGGGGTCAGCAGCGGCAGGCGGTCGGCCGGGATGGTCGACACCTTCAACTTGAGCGACAGGTCCGGTACGACGGCGGCCAGGTCGGCATTGCCGGCCCGCTCGCCGTAGCCGTTGACGCATCCCTGGACGTGGGTGGCCCCCACCGACACGCCGGCCAGGGAGTTGGCCACCGCACAGCCGCTGTCGTTATGGAAGTGCACCCCGACCTGGGTCTCGAACCGGTCGAGCACCGTGGTGACGATCCGCTCCACCTCATAGGGAAGGGTGCCCCCGTTGGTGTCGCACAGCACCAGTGTCTCGGCGCCCGCCTCCTCGGCGGCCTGGAGGATTCGCAGGGTGAACTCCGCATTGGCCCGGTAGCCATCGAAGAAGTGCTCGGCGTCGAGGAACACCCGGAGGTCGTTGGCCCGAAGGAACGCCACCGAGTCGGCCACCATGGCGACGGCCTCGTCCAGGGTCGTGCGCAGAGCATCGACCACGTGCATCTCCGACGACTTGGCGACGATGCAGACCGCCTCGGTCTGGGCCTCGACCAGGTGCCGGAGCGTCTCGTCGTCCTCGGCCCGAACGCCGGCACGTCGGGTGGAGCCGAAGGCCACCAGCGTGGCCCGGGCGAGGTCCAACTCCTTCGGAGCGCGGGCGAAGAACTCGGCGTCCTTGGGATTCGCCCCCGGCCAGCCGCCTTCGATGAAGGTCACCCCGAGGTGGTCGAGCTGCTCGGCCACCCGGAGCTTGTCGTCGACGGTCAGCGACAGGCCTTCCTGTTGGGATCCGTCGCGGAGGGTGGTGTCGAAGACGTCGACCGCGTCGGGCAGGGCGGGCAGGGCGAAGTCGTGGCCGCCGCGGACCTCCTCCGGCGGATGGTCGTGGTCGGGGTCCCGGTCGTGCTCCGCCCACCGTCGGCCGCGTACGTGGGCCTCCTGGCCGGCCGTCAGCGGGTGGGAGTGGGCCGGACCACCGCCGTGGCGGTGGGTGTGTCCGTGGCTGTGGGCGTGCGTCCCGCCCGCCTTGGCCGAGGAGAAGGAGTCGTCGCTGAGGGTCGGGCCGTCACTCGACATAGTCCAGCCAGTCCCTGTACTGCTCGACCTCGCCGCGCACGGCGGCGAAGTACGTCTGCTGGATCTTCTGGGTGATGGGACCGGGCTTGCCCGCCCCCACCTGACGATCGTCGACGGCCCGGATCGGCACCACCTCGGCGGCCGTTCCGGTGAGGAAGGCCTCGTCGGCCGTGTAGAGGTCGGTCCGGATGAGCTGCTGGTAGTGGACCTCCAGGCCCTGGTCGCGGGCGATCCGCTCGACCGACTTCTGGGTGATTCCCTCCAGGGCCCCCGAGTCGGAGCTCGGCGGGGTGAGCAGCCTGCCGTCGCGGACGATGAAGATGTTCTCGCCCGTGCACTCGCTGACGTTGCCGTCCGGGGCCAACAGGATGGCTTCGTCATAGCCGGCCTTGATGGCCTCCACCTTGGCCAAGGACGAGTTCACGTACATGCCGGTGCCCTTGGCCGCCGTCGGGACGGCATTGGGGTCGTGGCGCCGCCACGAGGAGACCTTCATCGACACCCCGTTGGCCACTCCCTCGTCACCGAGGTAGGTCCCCCACGGCCAGCAGGCCACCGAGACGTTGACCGGGCACGGGATGGGGTTGAGGCCCATTTCGCCGTAGCCGAGGTAGACGAGCGGGCGGATGTAGCAGCCGTCGTGCATGCCGTTGACCCGGACCACCTCGCGGGTGGCCTCGACCACGTCATCCACGCTGAAGGGGACGTCGATCATGAAGACCGAGGCCGACACGAACAGGCGCTCGATGTGGTCCCGCAGGCGGAAGATGGCCACACCGCGGTCGGTCGGGTAGGCACGGATGCCTTCGAACACACCGGAGCCGTAGTGCATGGTGTGGGTGAGGACGTGCACGGTGGCATCGGCCCAGTCGACGAGCTCGCCGTCCATCCAGATCTTTTCGGTGGGGGTGATGGGCATGTCTCAGAGCCTTTCTGCGATGGCGTCGCCGATCTCGGTGGTCGAGAGCGTCGGGTTGTGGGTGGAGTTGATGAATTCAGAGACCGCAGCGGTCACGGCGGCGGCGGCCTCGGCCTCGCCGAGGAAGTCGAGCATGAGGGCGGCCGACCGGATGGCGGCGGCCGGGTTGGCCTTGCCGGTGCCGGCGATGTCGTTGGCCGCGCCGTGTACCGGCTCGAACATCGAGGGCCCGGTGCGGTCGGGATTGAGGTTGGCCGACGCGGCGTAGCCGATGCCCCCGGCCACCGCTCCGGCAAGGTCGGTGATGATGTCGCCGAAGAGGTTGTCGGTGACGATGACGTCGTAGCGGCCGGGGTCCTCCACCAGGTAGATGCAGGTGGCGTCCACGTGGTTGTAGTTATGGCTGACGTCCGGGTACTCGGGGGCCACCTCGTCGACGGTGCGCTGCCACAGGTCACCCGCGAAGGTCAGCACATTGGTCTTGTGGACCAGGGTCAGATGCTTCGCGTCCCGGGTGGCGGCCAGGGTGAAGGCGAAGCGGGCGCAGCGCTCGACGCCGTGGCGGGTGTTGACCGAACCCTGGGTGGCCACCTCGAAGGGCGTGCCTTTGCGGAGGAAGCCGCCTTCACCGGCGTAGGTGCCCTCGGTGTTCTCCCGGATCACGATGAAGTCGCAGTCGGGACGGGGGGCGCCGGGGACCCCGTTGAACGGGCGCAGGTTGATGTACAGGTCGAGGGCGAACCGGAGCCGCAGCAGCATGCCCCGCTCGAGGGTGCCCGGAGGGACCTCGGTAGAGCCGACCGGGGCGCCGATGGCGCCGAGCAGGATGGCGTCGTAGCCCCGGAGCTCGTCGAGGACGCTGTCGGGCAGCACCTCGCCGGTGCGGATGTAGTGGTCGGCCCCCAGGTCGTAGACGGTGGTGTCGAGGTCCACGCCTGCGGCGCGGACCACCTTGAGGGCCTCGGCCGTCACCTCGGGGCCGATGCCGTCGCCGCCGATCACGCCAACCTGGTAGCTGCTCACTTGTCTGCTTTCCTTGTCTCTTGGGCGTCGTGGGTCTGTTCGCCGGGGGCCTGTCCGGTGTCGCGGGCCTGTCGGGTCGTGCGCCCCCTGATCGGGGTCGCCCGGTGCCCCCCTTGGGCGGAAATTGAAAAACCGCCCACCAGGTGGACGGTCAGGAGGCACACACCGGGAACGGTATGTGCCTAGTCGATAATGATTACGGTGATGCGTCGGGACGACTCAACGTGCTGCATCCCTCAAGTGTCCCCCGTGGGGACCGGCACCGTCAACCCCATGGGCGTCCGGAGCCCCGGCCGGACACCGTGCCGCGGCATCGTCGCTCCGGTGGAGTTCGGCCCAGGGCAACGCCCCCTCGCGGAGGCAATGCGATGCCGGGCCCCGGCACTCGACCACCGTCGAGGGCACCCCGGAGCACTCGCCACCGTCGAGCACCACCTCAGGCTGGTCGGACCCGGCGAAGATCCCCACCACGTCGTCGGCGGTGGTGGCCGGCGGTGCCCCGTGCAGGTTGGCACTGGTGACGGCCAGCGGTCCGAGCAGGCTGCACAGGGCGACGATCACCGGGTGGTCGGGCCTGCGCACCCCCACCGTCTGGCGGTCGGCAGCCGGTCCGCCCAGGTCGACCGTGAACGCCGGCCTCCGGGGCACGACCAGGGTCAGCGGACCGGGCCAGTAGCGTTCGGCCAGTGCCCGGGCGGCCACCTCGAGGTCACCGGCCACCAGGGCCACCTGCTCGCTCCCGGCCACCAGGATCGGCAGCGCCATGTCGGCCGGACGGCCCTTGAGGGCGAACAGCCGCTCAACCGCATCAGGCTGGGCGGGGTCGACGGCCAGGCCGTAGACGGTGTCGGTCGGCAACGCCACCACCGCCCCGTCGGCCAGCGCGGCGGCGGCCTCGCGCAAGGCGCCCGCCTCGGCCGTACGCAGCACCCGGGTCACCGCTCGGCCACCAGCATGCGCAGGCGGCCGGCCAGGTCGCGGGCCGTCCCCACCCGGGCGAACCCGGCCCGCCGGGCGGCGTCGATCGCCCCGTAGGCCTGGGCCGGCGCCAGCTCGACGACCAGTGCCCCCGACCGCCGCAGCCACGCGCCCGCACCGGCCACCACCGTCTCGATGTCGGCCATTCCGGCCACGCCGCTTCGGCCCCGGGGGGCGACCAGCGCGGACTTCGGCTCCCAGTCCCGGACCGACGGATCGAGATCGGCGTACTCCTCCTCGGTCACGTAGGGCGGATTGGCGACCACCAGGTCGACCCGGTGGGCCAGCCCGTCGGGAAGGGCCGCGAACCACGATCCCTGGGCGAACGTCACCCGGGCCGCTGCTCCGGGATGAGTGGATGCCAGGGCCTCGGCATTGGCACGAGCCACGTCCAATGCATCGGGCGACACGTCCGTGGCCCACACCTCCAGGGGGAGCCCGGACGACGCGCCCTCGGAGGCCAGGGCGAGGGCGATGGCCCCCGAGCCGGTGCCGAAGTCGACACAGACAAGTGGCCCGGCATCCGGGGTCCGGGTCGAGGTGATCCGGGCCAACTCGCCCAGCGCCACCTCCACCACCTGCTCGGTCTCGGGACGGGGGATGAGGACCCGCCGGTCGACGGCCAGTTCGAGGTTGCGGAAGGCCCAGGTGCCCAGCACGTACTGCAGCGGTTCGCCGGAGGCCCGTCGATCGGCCAGGGAGCCTGCAGTGGCCTGAACGGCCACCGGGTCGTCCGACGTGGCAATGGCGTGGTCGACGATCCACCCGGCCTCCCGGGTCGACCCGACCTGCCGGGACACCTTGTCCACCAGGTGGGCGCGCTCCTCGCCCGTCGGGGTGGCACGTCCGCCCGTCGAGGCGGCGGGAGGGCGCTCGGACGCCATGACCACCGGCCTCAGCCCTCGTCCAACTGGCGGTAGCGCTTGTCCGCCATCAAGGCGTCGGTGAGCTCGTCGAGGTCGCCCATCAGGATCCGGTCCAGCTTGTGGAGAGTGAGCTTGATGCGGTGGTCAGTGACCCGGTTCTCCTTGTAGTTGTAGGTCCGGATCTTCTCGGACCGGCCGCCACCGCCCACCTGGCTGCGTCGCTGTTCGGACAGCTCGGCGGCCTGGCGGTCCTGCTCGGCCTTGAGCAGGCGGGAGCGCAGGACGATCATGGCTTTAGCCCGGTTCTGGATCTGGCTCTTCTCGTCCTGCATGGCCACCACGATGCCTGTGGGCAGGTGGGTGATCCGCACGGCCGAGTCGGTCGTGTTCACCGACTGTCCACCCGGTCCCGTCGACCGGTAGACGTCGATCTTCAGGTCGCCCGGGTCGATGTCGACATCGACCTCCTCAGCCTCGGGCAGCACGGCTACAGCAGCCGACGAGGTGTGGATGCGCCCCTGGGACTCGGTGACCGGCACCCGCTGAACCCGGTGGGGACCACCCTCGTGCTCGAGGCGTTGCCAGGCGTCCTCCCCCTTGACCACGAAGGTGACCTCGTTGAGGCCGTCGCGCTCGGACGGGCTGGAGGAGAGCACGTCGATCTTCCAACCTTTGGATGCTGCATAGCGGACGTACATGTCGAAGAGGTCCTTGGCGAAGAGATTGGCCTCCTCACCGCCTTCGGCCCCCCGGATCTCCAGGATCACGTTCCGGCCGGCGTTCGGGTCGCGGGGGACGAGGAGCAGGCGCAGCTCCTCCTCGAGCCGGGTGATGTCCTCCTCGGCCTGGGCCACCTCGGCCTGGGCCAGGTCCCGCTCGCCGCCCGCGGAGTCGGCGACCATCTCCCGGGCCGCCTCGAGGTCGGCGACCGAGGACTCGAGCCTCCGGAAGCACCCGACGACCTCGTCGAGCTCACGGTGGCGCCGCGACACCTGGCGCAGACGCTTGGGATCCGATGAGAGGTCCGGGTCGTTGAGCTGGGCCAGGACGGACTCGTACTCCTGCTCCAGGTCGACCAGGCGGTCCCTCAGGCGGTCGTTGAGCACGGGGAGAAGGGTAGCGTCACCCGTCCGTCACGCCGGAACCGGCGTGGGGTGGGCGGTGGGTGTGGGGACGGACGGCGTGGCGCAGGCGTCCCGGAAGGGCCTCAGCCCTCGGTGGGGGCTGCCTGCTTCTTCTTGCGGCCCGAGGCGGCGTAGCGGCGCTGGAAGCGCTCGACCCGGCCACCGGAGTCCACCAACTTCTGCTTGCCGGTGAAGAAGGGGTGGCACTCGTTGCAGAGCTCGAGGGTGATCTCGGGCTTGGTCGAGCGCGTGGTGAAGGTGTTCCCGCAGGAGCAGCGCACCGAGGCCTCGGTGTAGACGGGATGGATGTCGGTCTTCATGAAGATCTCCTGTAGTGGCGCACCCGTGCGCAGGGAGCGCCCGATTGCAGAGGACAGAGTCTAGCGGAGCCGGTCCGGCCATCGACCGGCGGACCCCACCGGTCGATGGTGACGGTCAGGTGGCCGGGCCCTTGGCGATCTCGGCCAGGAACTCGTCGTTGCTCTTGGTGGTGCGGATCTTGTCCATCAAGAGCTCGAGGCCCGCGGCCGCACTGCCCTCGTTGGCCAGGGCGTTGAGCACACGTCGGAGCTTCCACACCTGCTGGAGCTGTGAACGGTCGAAGAGGAGTTCCTCGTGGCGGGTGGAGCTGGCGTTGACGTCGATCGACGGGTAGAGCCGACGCTCGGCCAGGCGCCGGTCGAGCCGGAGCTCCATGTTGCCGGTGCCCTTGAATTCCTCGAAGATGACCTCGTCCATCTTGGACCCGGTCTCCACCAGCGCGGTGGCGAGGATGGTCAGCGAGCCGCCCTCCTCGATGTTCCGGGCGGCGCCGAAGAACCGCTTCGGCGGGTAAAGCGCACCCGAGTCCACACCACCGGACATGATCCGGCCGGTGGCGGGCTGGGCCAGGTTGTAGGCGCGGGCCAGGCGGGTGATGCCATCGAGGATGATGACCACGTCCCGGCCCGCCTCGACCAGGCGCTTGGCCCGTTCGATGGCCAGCTCAGCCACTGCGGTGTGCTCCTCGGACGGACGGTCGAAGGTCGACGCCACGACTTCGCCCTTGACCGACCGACGCATGTCGGTGACCTCTTCAGGCCGTTCGTCGACCAGGAGGACCATCAGGTGCACGTCGGGGTTGTTGGCCTCGATGGAGTGGGCGATGTGCTTCATGACCGTGGTCTTGCCCGCTTTCGGGGGCGAGACGATGAGGCCACGCTGGCCCTTGCCGATCGGTGACAGGAGGTCGACGATGCGGGCCGTCAAGTTCTCCTTGTCGCCCTGCATCTCGAGGTGCAGCCTCTCGTCCGGGAACAGTGGGGTCAGGTCCTCGAACCGGGGTCGCAGCCTTGCCACTTCGGGGTCCATGCCCGAGACCTTGTCGATCTGGAGCAGGGCCGGGAACTTCTCGGTCGAGCCGGCCGGACGGCAGAAGCCCTCGACGCTGTCGCCCTTGCGGAGGGCGAAGCGGCGGGCCTGGCTGATCGAGACGTAGATGTCCTTCGACGAGGCCAGGTAGCCCTCGCAGCGCAGGAAGCCGTAGCCCTCGTCGCGCAGGTCGAGCAGGCCGCTCACCGGGATGAGCTCGCCCTGGTACTGCTGCTCCTGGTTGCCGCCACCCTGCAGGTCGCCCTCTTGGCCGCCCTGGCGGTCCCGCCCGCGGCGCCGGCGATTGGACCGGCGGTTGCCGATGTCGTCGTTGCCGCCGCCCTGGTTCTGGTTGTTGCGGTTGCCCTGGTTGTTGCGGTTGCCCTGGTTCTGGTTGTTGCCCTGGTTCTGGTTGTTGCCCTGGCCGCCCGGGTTGTTCTGCCGACCCTGGCCCCGGTTGCCCTGGCTGTTCTGCCGACCCTGGTTCTGGTTGTTGCCCTGGTTGCCCTGGCCGCCTTGGTTGTTCTGTCGGCTCTGGGTGCCCCCCTGCTGGCCGCGCCCGGAGTCGTCGCCACTCGCTGACTCGTCGGCGGACCCGTTGGTGGCGCCCGCCCCGGCCGGCCGGCCGGTGGGGAGATCGTCGAAGTCGTAGTCGAGCTCGGCCGCCACATCGGTGCCGGACGTGTCGTCGTCCGGACTGAAGGACAGCACGGCCGGGGCCCGACGGGCCGGCTCGGCCGGAGCGTCGGGGTCGGCGTGATCGCCATTGGTCGCCGCCGGGACGTCGGACCCGTCCGCGCCCCGGTTGCGGGGGGCACGCGGGGTGCGGCCGGCGGGTGAGGCCGGGGCGTCGTCGACGCCGGTCGCCTTCAGGATGCCGTTGATGATGTCGGCCTTCTTGGTCCGGGTGGTGGTCTTCACAGACAGGGCCTGTGCGATCGCATGGAGCTCATCGCGCTCCTTGCTCTCCAACACCGAGCGCTCGAGCTGCTGTTCGGCAGTCATCGGCTTCCTCGTTTCAGCATGTCCTCGTTGGCGGGTGGGAAGGATCCCCCAGCCAGGGAAATAAGGGGTGGGGAGGTGGGAATCCCAGGACTGGTCCTGAACGCATCTCCCCCCGACGCCGTGCACGGGCTGGTCGAGGATGTCGAACCAGGAGTTCCCGCCCGCAGGCCCGAACGGGCGTACTGCGGAAGCGAAGGTGCACCCAGCATACAGGTTCCCGGGTGACACCGGCAACCACCCACCACGGTCAGCGGTGTCGCCCTCCGGTCCTGGTCAGAGCTCCAATTCGTGGAGCACCGCGCCCAGGTCGGCGTCGACCACCGTCGGCACGCTGATCTGGCTGATGGCGATATCGGGGTCCTTCAGGCCGTGACCGGTCAGCACGCAGACCACCGTCGCCGACGGTCCGAGGTCGTCGGGCAGACCATGGGTGAGCAGTCCGGCCACCGAGGCGGCCGATGCCGGTTCGCAGAAGACGGACTCCTCGGTGGCGAGGAACCGGTACGCGTCAAGGATCTCGTCGTCAGTGACCGCGGCGATGCCCCCGCCCGATTCCGAGGCCGCCGAGGTCGCCCCGTACCAACTGGCCGGATTGCCGATCCGGATGGCGGTGGCCACGGTGTCGGGGTGCTCGATCGGATGGCCGGCCACGATGGGGGCCGCACCGGCGGCCTGGAATCCGAGCATCCGGGGCAGGCGGGTCGATCGACCGGCCTGCTTGAACTCGAGGTACCCCTTCCAGTAAGCGGTGATGTTCCCGGCATTGCCGACCGGGATGCAGTGCACGTCGGGGGCATCACCGAGCTGGTCGACGATCTCGAACGCCCCGGACTTCTGGCCCTCGATCCGGTAGGGGTTGACCGAATTGACCACGGTGACGGGGGCTTTGTCACCCAGGTCGCGGACGATCTCGAGCGCCTGGTCGAAGTTTCCCCGGAGCTGGAGCACCTTCGCCCCGTGGATGAGGGCCTGGGCCAGCTTGCCGAGGGCGATGTGCCCTTCCGGGATGAGCACCGCGCAGGTCAGTCCGGCTCGGGCGCTGAATGCGGCGGCCGAGGCCGAGGTGTTCCCGGTCGAGGCGCACACCACCGCCTTAGCGCCCTCCTCGACCGCCTTGGAGATGGCCATGGTCATGCCCCGGTCCTTGAACGAGCCGGTGGGATTGGCCCCTTCGATCTTGAGCAGGACGCGCGCGCCCACCCGAGCCGACAGCCGCGGCGCCTCGAGCAGGGGTGTGCCGCCCTCGAGCAACGACACGACGGGCGTATCGGCCGTGACCGGCAGGAACTCCCTGTACTCCTCTATGACCCCACGCCACACCAGCGCCCGGTTCCGGTCGGTCACGTCGCACCCACGATCCGCATCACGCCTCCGATCCGCTCCACCACGTCGAGATCCCCGAGGTCGGCCAACGTCGCCCGCACGTCGCCCTCTCGGGCCAGGTGGGTCACGAAGACCAGGCGGGCCCCGTCCTCACCGTCCTCCTGCTCCACCGATCGGATCGACACCCCGTGGGTGCCGAAGGCGGTGGTCACCGCGCCGAGGACGCCCGGGCGGTCGGCCACGTCGAGGTTGATGTAGAAGCCGGCCTCGAGGTCGGCCTCGGGCACCAGGTG
>Ga0209483_1000355_pt1 | contig 41440 bp, 38 predicted proteins | sample NGEPerA_FD_184508 | JGI IMG/M metagenome (GOLD analysis project Ga0209483, IMG submission 184508) | Arctic peat soil microbial communities from the Barrow Environmental Observatory site, Barrow, Alaska, USA - NGEE PermafrostL2-A... | ecosystem: Environmental > Terrestrial > Soil > Wetlands >...
TTTCACGGGCGACCCACATGCCAAATCGAAATCTCGGCCAAGCAATTCCGATCGCGCCGAACCGCGAGCACCTGCCGAAGGCGTCGCCAACTGACTTTGGACCGGTTTCTCCACGAACTACTGCAGTCAATGCCGGGCCGCTATCGCTGGAGCCTTATCCTTCGACAAAAAGTGATGCGCCGGCAGGCTCAAAGGCGCCTTTGGTCTTGGCGGAAAGCAGAGAAAGCACGGCTGGGGTTCCCAAAATCTCATTCAATACCAGAAATCGTCGCAACTTGACCGACGATCAGGCCGCGAGCTTGTTGCTCCGAGATGCGTTCACACCAACACGGCCAAAAGAGGAGGACGCTCATTTAGCAGGACGCTTGCCTCAGATTGAGCGCATTCTTGCGGCGATCGAAGAGGAACGTGCGCATGTGGCGATTTTTGGCGAACGTGGGACCGGGAAAACCTCCTTAAGCAACGTTATCGCCGGCATGGCGATACGGCGCGGATATATCGTTCAGCGATTCGCTTGTAGCTCGAATGTGATATTCGAGGACCTCTTCAAAAATTTACTTAGTGGCATCCCCGGTCGACTGGCGCGCATACCCCGTACGCTTGGAGCGCTCGGACCGTCACAACCTGCACCCGCATCGCTTGATGGCGCATTGCCACCGGCACCGTTTGGTCCTGAAGCGGTATTGTCGATACTAACTCGGGTAAGCGGGCACCACCTCATCCTCATGATCGACGAATATGATCGTGTAAGGGACGTTGAAACCCGAAATAAAATTGCCGAAACGCTAAAAAATGTTTCTGACGCTGGCATACCAGTGACATTTGTTCTGATCGGGGTTGCTGCCGACGTCGACGATTTGCTGGGCAAACATCCGTCATTACGACGTGCCTTAGTCATTGTACCCCTTCCGCTTCTAAGCCGGGAGGAAGGCTCGGCAATCATTGCAAATGGGGAAGAGCGGCTTGGAATTACCTTTGCGCCAATTATCCGTGAGCGAATTCTCGATCTAGCACCTGGCCTACCTTATAGCGTGCACCTTCTCTGCCTCTTCGCAGCTCGCAATGCGATACGGCGTCGGTCACAATTGATCGAGGCGGAAGATGTTCGTTACGCCGTCGATCGGTGCATCGCGGAGGCGGAAACCGAGGTCAAAGAAATCTACAATATTGCTTTGTCGCGCCACGGAACGTCCATTAGCCTGGCAACGATTCTTTTTGCCGCGGCCAAATGCGGAGGCAATGAGTTCGGCATATTCGCTACGGAAGACGTTCGAAAGGCGCTGGGCGGCGATTCAGAGACGATGACGATCGACATACAATCGGCTCTGGATGAATTGTCGGAAGCCGACCGAGGTCGCATCCTCCGACGTGTACCAGTGCGGGACGGATTTCGCTATCAGTTTCAAACGCAAATCATCCGCCACTATGTCCTATTGCAAGGCTTACCCGCAGGGGAGCCAGCCTAAGTTATTCGAGCGCTCTCTCTCGCTGCATGTTTGAATCATTCTGCATTCACCAATGGGATTCCCTCCCGTTCCAGTTAATCGGAAGCCATCCGCGTCATGGCGGCAGGCGCAATTCTGGCGAAATAGCGCGGTAGCGAATGGGTCAAGCCGAAAGCGAGATATCGGCTAGAATGCGGGGCAGCTCGCAAGACAATGATCATCTAGCCAATGTACCCATTCCTCGAATTAGATCGTTTGCGCGAAAGGTTAATCGCATGGGTTCGCTTTCGCCTCATAGAGCGCGCACCGCAGGTAAATCTCGAGGTCGGAATCACCGCGACGTTCTGTATGTCGTTAGCGCTCTGCTGCTCATTCTTTTAACGATCTCGACGGTGTCGGCCGAGCCATCGAGCCCAGCATCCCCGAGTAATGCCGCCCCGAAGGGTGCAGGATCCGGCTTTTATCTGGCTGGTAGCAACGGCGCTCTTTTGACGGCAGCGCATGTGGTGCGGGACTGTGCGCATATATTGGCGAAACGCTCGTCCGGACAATTTGTCGCTTTGGAAGCAAGCAGCATAGATGTCGCTGATGACCTTGCACTTTTACGCGATTCGTCAGGGGGGCACAGAGTCGGTCTCCCCATTGCAAAAGAGGTCACTCCTCTTCTGGGGGAACCAGTGATGACTTATGGATTTGGCCTGTTCGGACCCCTCCATGGCGAAGGGTCACTTCTCGTTGGCAATGTTACCGGGTTTGGGGGCCTGCGACTCGGCACGCGCGCCTTTAATCCAGTAATCATCCGCATTTCCATGGATCTAAAATTTGGTTTCAGCGGCGCTCCAGTCGTCGATGCTTCGGGCGGGATTGTCGGCGTCGCCTCCTCGGTCGAGACCATAGGCCTACGCGGATCGAATGACTCAAGGAACACCGTAACGCTTAATCTTGTTGCGGGAGGTGTTTCTTTGCAAAAATTCCTTGGGTCGTCGAAGATCTCGTATAGTCGGTTGACTCATAGTCGCAGCCAATCGCCGACGACTATAGCGGCGGCAATGCAGCACGCCACGGTCCCTTTGTTTTGTGCAGCAAATTGAAAACCATAACCTGGTTGATTTTACATTCGATACGGCGAGGGGGCTCGTCTGATGCAGTGCGTTTTGGCCGATCTTCAATAACGGCTAACGTCTCCGGTTATTGGAAGGCCTTCCATATTGCACGCTGCGGTAAATCTTCCGTGCTGGAATAAGTCATGAAAGTTTGAGGAAAGTATCGTTGTGATGGTGGGAATCCAGACTATTACCCATTTTGGCGACCTCGCTCTCCTGATTGCTTTGGCAAGTGTCGTATTGGTTTGGCTGCTTTGGTCGAGGGCAACCATCGCTGCCGCATGGTGGGTGCTGGCGGTCGTGGTCTGCGCCGGTAACACGGCAATTCTTAAAATTTACTTCTTCGCCTGTCCCCTCGGTGATCTTCGAAGTCCGAGCGGACACACGAGCCTTGGGACCTTGGTTTATGGCGCACTTGCCATTGCCATAGCCGTGCAGTGGCAGGGTTGGCGTCGTATAGTCGTGATCGGTGTCGGCGTTTTGTTCGTGAGTGCAATTGCCGGCTCACGTATTGTGACGGGCGCGCATAACGGGATCGAAGTTGTGTCCGGTTTGATTATCGGGCTCAGTACGCTTGCGGTCTTTGCCGTATTTTATCTGCGCCACCGCGCATCCCACGTCACTCTGTGGCCATTGCTCATTGCTGTCATCAGTATAGTCATTTTACTCAATGACCAGGAAGTCCATGCCGAAACCTTCCTCGATCAGCTGAGCGCCTTCCTTCATATTCATCAATCGATGTGCGCATAATCTCTTCAGTACGGACACTATCCGTCCGTAATAAGGCGTTGGAGATAAGCGCCTCGTCACCCTACTGGGTCTTGCTGTTCTTACCTTTGCCGCCTGCAGCACCCGACCCGATACCGAGCAGCTTGGGACGGATTCTAATATTTGGTCGACCCACGAGCAGGAGGCCAATACCCCGCTGCTGCCCTTCAGAGTAGTGCCGTTATTCCACCTGGGTTATTAAGTTTTCTGTCGTTGCGCGCGAGAGGCGCCGCGCTTGATGAGGTCGCGCTTGAGGAGGTCGCGGAGTAGCACACGCGGTAGCAGCACCGGACCGACCTCGACGGGATAGTTGTCCTGACGCGTCAGCATGCGCTGTCCCGTCTCGGCTAAATGGAGCCTGGACGTCAGCCCACAGCGGGCCTCGCGCCAATGCTATCGACAGGGTCGTCACAGAGAAGAAACTGTGATAATATCGACTTCTGCTTCACACTTGGAAGTAGCCATCTGAGAACGATGTGGAATGCCAGAAAGGCCAGAAAGGCGTCGGCAGCAGGCCAAGACGGGCCGACCGCGATTGAGCCGAAGTCCGCTACCGGCTCACGGACCTACTAATTTCGCGGTCGTCGGAATAGGTGCCTCGGCGGGTGGCCTTGATGCCTGCACGAAGCTCGTGGCCGCGCTGCCCGCCGGCAACGGCATGGCCTTCATCCTGATTCAGCATCTTGACCCGACCCACAAAAGCATGTTGGTGGATCTGCTGGCCGGTCACACATCGATGACCGTGCGGCAAGCAGCGGATGGAATGCTGCTCGAGAGCGAGCACCTCTATATCATTCCGCCGGGAACCTACCTCTCTGTCAGTAACGGCGCCTTGCACCTCTCGCAACCCGAAGCACGTCGCGGTGCGCGCTTGCCTTTTGACTTTTTGCTACACTCGCTGGCAGCGGATTGCGGTGCACGCGCCATCTGCGTGATCCTCTCAGGAACAGGTTCCGACGGCAGCCTTGGGCTGAAAGCCGTGAAGGAAAAAGGCGGGTTCGTCATCGCACAGGACCCGGACGAGGCCGGCTATGACGGCATGCCGCGGAGCGCGATCATGACGGGCGCTGTGGACCTTGTCCTTCCGGTGGCTAAGATTCCGGAGGCACTCGTCAAATACGATCGGCGAATGGTCCTTACGCCCACGGATGGCTTGCGTCCGCAAGATAAGGCACAGGATTGGGTGGCAGAAATTATTGATCTTCTGCGCACGAGGGCCGACCACGATTTCACCCTTTACAAGGAGGGTACGCTGCAGCGCCGGATTGAGCAGCGCATGGTGATGGCAGCGATCGATACCGATGACACGGATCGGTATCTCCAAATTCTGCGGAGTGACAACCATGAGCTCGATCTTCTTGCCAAGGCATTGCTCATCAATGTTACCAGCTTCTTCCGTGATCCGAAGGTGTTCGATCTCTTGAGGGAAAAGATCGTTCCCGACCTGATCCGCGGCCAGAAGACCGATCACCCGCTCCGAATCTGGATTGCTGGGTGTAGCACAGGCGAGGAGACTTATTCTCTTGCCATGCTCTTCCTCGAGCAGATCTCGGCGGCGAATCGCGACATCAAGCTACAAGTCTTCGCCTCCGATGTTGATCCGGAAGCCGTAGCGAGCGCCCGGGAGGGCCTCTACCCGGAAACTATCGAGGCGGACGTGTCACCGACACGACTTGCTCACTTCTTTTCGAAGGAAGATCACGGTTACAAGGTATTGCCCACGCTGCGCGCGGCAGTCGTCTTTACGGTACAGGACGTGCTGGCCGATCCACCCTTCTCACGCCTCGACCTGGTTTCATGCCGGAATCTTCTGATTTATTTGCGCCCCGAGGCACAGGCCAAGGTTGTCTCGCTTTTCCATTACGCGCTGCGCGACGGCGGTATCCTCCTCCTTGGCAGCTCGGAGACGATCAGCGACGTCGACGGCCGCTTCGAAGTGATCTCCAAGTCGGAGCGGCTCTATCGGCACATCGGGCATAGCCGGCCGGGAGAACTGACTTTTTCGATGAGCGCCGGTGGCGGCGTACGGAAATCTCCGCCCCTCGAACCAGACCAGACAAGCTCGCGCCAGGTGTCTCTTGCCGACCTCTGTCAACGGCTGGTGATAAAGACCTATGCGCCGGCAGCGGTACTGATCAACCGCAAGTATGAGTGCCTATATTCTATGGGACCGACAGACCGCTATCTACAGATGGCGCCTGAGCACCCCACTCACGATTTGCTCGCCATGGCGCCTGAGCGCGTGCGTATCAAGCTCAAATCGGCAATCCAACAGGCCAGTAAAGAGAACGCCCGCATTGTCGTCGCCGGCAATCGGATGTACCGCAATGACAATGCGCTCTCATTTAGCATCGCCGTCCAGCCGATTCTGAACGAAGGGGAAGATCTGTTGTTGATTTGCTTCATTGATGAGCCGAAGCACGAGAAAACGCGAGGTCGCCCGCCTAAGCCCGGAGACGTTTCGCGGATCGGCGAGCTTGAGCGAGAACTCGAAGCCACGAGAACGGAGCTCCAGAGCGCTATCCGCGAACTTGAAATTTCAAACGAAGAGCAGAAAGCGATTAACGAAGAGACATTGTCCGTCAACGAGGAATACCAATCGACGAATGAAGAACTGGTAACGTCCAAGGAGGAAATGCAATCGCTCAATGAGGAGCTTACCGCGCTCAACAGCCAGCTCTATGAAACCCTGGAACGACAGCGTACGACCTCCGATGATTTGCAAAATATCCTCTATAGCACCGATGTTGCGACGCTTTTCCTCGACACCAACCTTAATATCCGCTTCTTCACGCCGGCCACCAAGTCGCTCTTCAGTGTAATTCCGAGCGATGTCGGTCGGCCGCTCGCGGATCTCCACTCGTTAGCGGCAGATAGCGCTCTTCCAGCCGATGCGCGAACTGTACTGCAAAGCCTGGCACCGATCGAACGAGAGATCGAATCGCAGGATGGCGTCTGCTTCATCCGCCGGGTATTGCCCTACCGCACCAATGACAACAAGGTGCAGGGCGTGGTCATCACCTTTACGGACATCACCGAGCGGAAAAACGCCGCGAAGGCGTTAGAGGGGGCTAAGCGACAAGCAGAGCTGGCCAATGTCGCGAAATCGCGCTTTCTCGCCGCCGCGAGCCATGACCTCCGCCAGCCACTCCAAACGCTCGCGCTGCTTCAAGCGCTTTTGGCGAAGACCGCCGAGGCGGAGAAAGCACAGAAGCTGGTCACACGACTCGACGAGACAGTGGGTGCTATGTCGGGCATGCTGAACACGCTGCTCGATATAAACCAGCTCGAGGCCGGCGCTGTCCACCCGGAAATAGTCGATTTCCCCGTCAACAACCTGCTCGAATCGCTAAGGGACGAATTCACCTATCACGCGCAAGCACAGAAGCTTACCTTGCGCGTGGTCTCATGCGGCCTTTCGATCCGCAGCGATGCGCGTCTGCTCGAGCAGATGATCCGTAACCTGCTTTCGAACGCATTAAAATACACCAAGCACGGCGAGATTCTACTCGGTTGTCGCCGGCACGAAGGAATCCTGAGCATCGAGATCTGGGACACCGGAGTCGGCATTCCTGATGAGAAACTTCAAGCGATCTTCGAGGAGTATCATCAACTCGATAATGCCGAGCTTGAACGGAGTCGTGGCCTCGGCCTCGGTCTCACCATCGTTCAACAGTTAGGGAATTTGCTTGGCCATCGGGTTCGCGTTCGCTCCAACCCGGGCAAGGGCTCAGTCTTCGCCATCGACGTCGGGCTCTCACCGGCGGGATCGACAGCACTGCTTGAACACCACCGGCACGACATGGATGTCGGGTTAGTTGAAGATGTTCGCCGCACCGGCCAGATCTTAATCGTCGAGGACGATCCCGAGGTGCGCGAACTCCTCAATCTTCTCCTCAAGGACGAGGGCCATCGCGTGGTAACAGCGCCTGATGGCATCGTCGCGCTGGAACTAGTGGCGAGAGGGGTGGTCCAACCTGACCTCATCCTTGCAGATTATAGTTTGCCAAATGGCATCGACGGACTCCAGGTCACAGCGAAGCTGCGGGAGAAACTTCATCGTGCGATCCCGGTCATCATTCTTACCGGTGATATCTCGACCGACACCTTGCGCGACATCGCTCGCCAGAAGTGTTTACAGCTCAACAAACCGGTGAAATTTCAGGAGCTGACCCAAGCTATCCAACGTCTCCTCCCCAAAGCGCAATCCGCGGTGCGCTCGCATGTTTCCGACCCGATCGAGGCGCCGAGCGGTCCTGAGCTACCGGTTATCTTCGTCGTCGACGACGACAGGCACGTGCGCGAGGCGATTCGCAGCATTCTCGAGGAAGCCGGCCGTAACGTGGAGGATTTCGCCGCTTGCGATGCATTCCTCGAAGCCTATCGTCCAGGCCGCGAAGGGTGCCTTGTGATCGACGCCTACCTACCCGGAATGAACGGGCTCGAATTGCTGCGACATCTGAATGATGCTGGCTATCAGCTGCCGGCTGTCATGATCACCGGCCATAGCGACGTGCACATCGCGGTGCAAGCCATGAAAGCGGGTGCTTTGGATTTTATCGAGAAGCCGATCGGCCGCGACGAACTTCTCGCCAGCATCGAGCGCGCTCTGGATCAGTCGCGGAATTCAGGCAAGCTGCTCGCTTGGCGCGAGACAGCGGCTAATCATCTCGCGGGATTGACTCCGCGGCAGCGCCAGATCATGGAACTGGTCCTCGCGGGCCATCCTAGTAAGAATATCGCGGAGAATCTTGGCCTCAGCCAACGCACGGTCGAGAACCATCGCGCTTCGATCATGAAGAAAACAGGCTCTAAGTCTCTTCCTGAGTTAGTTCGATTGGCGCTTACCGCTGCCCGGAGAGACGCTGCTCCTACCTCTTAGCCTCCGGCCTTCCACAATAGGCGATTGGCTTCTGTATCGGAAAAAATGGCAATCTTTGCCAGACCAAGCGCTGCAGGCAAAACTCGACTGATGTTTTCATTACGCCAAAACGATATATCACGCGGCGGCGGAATTTGATTGTAATGACGCGTCGGTGAAATACCTCGTCGGACAAGATATCTCACCGATGCTAAAGCCGAAATGCACGGCTTGCACCAACATCTGATTATCAAAGAAAATTTATTCACGTCTTGGCCCGTCGCGGAATGCTGCGGGCAGAAGTGAGCCACAATCAAGATGCGTCTAACGTGTTTAAAGAGCCAGATGCTTTTTCAAATCTTTCAACCGATCATCCGTCTTGTTCCGGACACGGCTCGATGAGCGTCAAATATTTCCGCCCACGAGGAAGCTTAATAAACGTCAAGGTTAAAAACCATCATGCACGTGAGTGAAACTTTCAGCCTAGGAGAATCTACTTACGCCTTCCGTTGGGGCGAATCTTTGGCTAAAGGGAATTTACCTACGCCTTCTCCTGAGTGAACATTTCGACCTAAGTAAATCTACTTACGTCCTCCATTGTTTTTTAATTCGGAAGGGCCATGTGTATCGCACGAGAGGGAAGTTAGAAGCCCTCACGAAACGGCAAAACCGGGGAGACCCGGTGACGCAAAGCCTCCGGTCTCATAGGGAGATAGCGGGGATACCGAATGAGGTGGACGATGCCTGGCTCCCTTTGTCGCTATCTATTTCTACTCAGCGCTGCGACCGCGCTTTTCGCCTGCAGCGGCGTACCGCAACCCACTTCGACATCGAACGAACTCTTCTCCGCACCCGTTGCAGTGTTTTCCCCTGACCTACATGCATTTCAACGGTGGCAGGGCGTAAAGTCGCGCTTCGCTGCTGAAAGCGCGCAGCCGAGCAAATGTTCTAGTACCGACCGCGAGCGGTGCCCGAGTGGATGGTGGAACAATCTAATCGCTAAAGTACGGGACCTACCGCTTCCTCAGCGCGTTGCCGAAGTGAATACCGCCCTGAATCAGATTCCCTACGTGCCCGCAACAACGAACTGGCATGATCCAGGCTATTGGGAAACACCGTACGAATTTCTCGTGCACGGTGGACAATGCCAGGATTATGCGATCGCGAAATACTTGGCGCTTGTCGCGGCCGGTGTTCCGGAAAGTCAGCTCCGCTTTGTCGTAGTCCGAGACAATGAGCAAAACTACAACCACGCGATAACGATAGCCTCGGTGGCAGGCGAATCGGTTGTCCTCGACAATCAGAATGAGAAGGCAGAGCCGGTCGATCAAGTCAACCGCTATACACCTTATTACGCTCTCAATAATTCGGGCTGGTGGGCCTATCAGCTAAGGCCGACCTCCCAGTTCGCGTCTCGGTAAGAAAGCCCTAGGCTCGGGACCGATAAACAGGATTCCCCTTTTAGGCGGCGACCTCTCGGGTTATGGAACGCTTGCATGGCTGGAGAAGCGACTGGCATCTCTCCACCAAGCTCGATGTCCCGCCGAACATCACATTGATGCCGTTGCCGCCGAAAGCGCCCGAGCTCAATCCGGTCGAGAACGTATGGCGGCTCATGCGCGACAACTGGCTCTCAAACCGCGTCTTCCAATCCTATGATGACATCGTCGATCATTGTTGCCACGCATGGAACAAGCTTGTCGACCAGCCCTGGACGATCATGGCCATCGGACTGCGGGATTGGGCTCATCGGTTCTGATTACAAGGACCTGGTATAAGACGTACGGCCGTCCTCTTGAAGGCCCGCCCGGCTTATGGAAGAGGAACGCAAGGTTACAGCCATCACCCGGCGGATTAGGGAACTTAAGGGCGAATAATGACAAAACGCCTCAAGCGCCCCCGCAACCTCTTCTCCCTGGTCTCGCGCTACGAGGCCTTGGGTATCGACTGGGCTTCCTGAGCGCCAGCCGTCAACACGTAGGCCAGCCTGCGAGCGGCTTCGAGCATGGATGGCTGGGGCTGCTCCAGCGGCGTGCCGTCCTTGCCGGTGTGCTCAAGCTGCTGCGCTGGACGCCCGTAACCACGGTCCAGAATCGCGCAGCACGCGGCGACCCGGGCCGAATGGGGCGCCTTCCGGTCAAGCATGATCTCCTCAAGTGTGGTGAGCGCTTTATCGGTGCGTTGGCGCGCCAGTTCGCGAAGATCGCCGACTTCTCTGGGCCTGCCGCCGGGGTTGCCGCCCTTGCCTTTGACGAATGCAATTCGTTGTTCCTAGTTGATCTCAAGGCGGCCTGTCAAAGTGTAATGGCGAAATTCAGCGCCCGATCACCACACGGGTCGTAGATGAAAAATGGTCGCGGCATTCCCGATCTCGACAGATTTGCCCTTCACAATCCTTCAGGCCCGAAGAAATATTCCACGGCTGGTGTTTGCGAGGCTAGGGTGCTGGGATGCGTTTTCTTGCCGCCATGATGGCGCATTTTCGGGACCCCGGCCCGTCAACCGGCAAATTTCTCTCCTTCGCGTTGCCGATGGCGATCGGGGCCTTTGCGTTGTTGCTGCGGCTCCACGGTCTTGATGACAAACCATTGTGGCTGGACGAGATTACGAGCTTGCGGCGCGTCACGGGGACGGTGCCAAATCTCGTCGCCGATTCGCTCAGCCACAAGCACTTTCCGAGCTATTTCCTCTTCTTGTGGCTAGTCGCGCAGCTTGGAACCTCGCAATGGCTCTTGCGACTGCCATCGGCGATCTTCAGCGCGGTCGCCGCGGCCTTGACCAGCGCCATCGGCCGGGACGCGGCCGGTCCGCGGAGTGGCGCCGCCGCCGGGCTACTGATGGCCTTGTCGCCATTCGAAGTTCAGTTTGGGCAGGAAGCACGTTCTTACGCGCTGGTTTCGTGCCTCATTCTGGTCGCGCTTTGGGGGCTGGTGCGCCTCGCCCGGGACCCCGATGCTGCTGCGCGGCACCTTTCGCGGGGGGCGTGGATCGCCTATGGCCTCGGGACCGCGTCAGCGCTCGCAGTGCTGAACGTTGCGATACCCTGGCTGCTCGCCTCGAATCTGACCGCCGTTGCGATCGCGTGCCGTGCCAGCAATGCGCGGCGCGCGTTTCTGCGGAAATGGGGTCTCGTCCAGGCCGTCATCCTTGCGGCATGGCTGCCGTTGCTTGCCTGCGTCTATGTCGCCAGCGACGGGGCGGTCCTGCGGGGCGTGGACTGGGCACCAGTCCAGACGGCCAAAACGATCTGGTCGGTCATCGCGTCAATCTACCTGTTCCGCATTTCACGCTTCATCACGTTCGATCTCTTTCCGGCTATTGTCCCCGGTCTCGGCTTCATCATCGTGCTGCTGGCGATGTTCGGGGCGTGGCGACTGCGCCGCAATCCGGCAATGCTGGCCGTCATCGGCTGCCCGCTGCTGGTGGTTCCGCTGGGCCTCCTGACGTTCTCGGCCTTTGTGCCAATGCTGGTGCCGCGGTATTTCGCCTGGAGCGCCGCTCTCTTCTTTATCTTTGCCGGCGCGGGCGTCGGGCGACTCTCAGGTTCGCGATTTGTCGCGGTGACGGCGATGCTAGCCACGGCGTGCCTAGTCAATTTGATGCCCTACTATGGTTACGAGACCAAGCCGCGTTGGGACTTGCTGGCGGCACAGCTCGCGGCCGACAGCGGGCCGGGCGACATCGTACTGTTCGATGGTTACGCGCAATACGTATTCTCTCCTTTTGCGCGACGCATCGGCCTCATCGACAATGGCGTTACGCTGACTTCGAGATTGCAGGACGCGGTCCGGCTTATGCCTGGGCGCACCTTGTGGGTGGTCTATGGGCGCACAGGACAAGGCCCGATGAAGCCGCCAGATGACTACCTGCGCTCGTTGCCAGAGCTGGGCGTACCGATGAGCGAAAACCGGGTGGGAAACTATATCGTCGTTTGGCGGTTTCCGAAGCCGAAGCAGCCGGAAGTCCTGAGCCAAATCGTCGCGCCACTGACAATGGCAGCTGGAGTTGACTCAATCCATAGTCGAATGTCGAGATGGCGATTATGGCAAGCGCCGTGGCGACGACGGGGCGGGATGAACTCCCGCGTCTGAGCGCGCGAACGGTCACGAAATCTTCGAATTGTCAGAGATAAAAAACCTGAACCTGTGGCCTTCCTTAAATACTACAAGTCTGTTGCAGCGTGAAAGCGGCTTGCGGTAAGATTTAAAACTTGAGCCTCTCTACATGGAACTTAGCGCCGTCCCTATCGTTGGGGCGGCGTTTTTTCCACAGAATTTAGCTTGAGCAACGCCTGCCGCAGCGGTCGTAAATGTCCGTTGATGGGCACTTCGGGGCCAACCGCCAAAGAAATTCCGGCACGGCCATCTTGGGCAATGCGTCAGCGCGCCACGCAAAGTGTGATCGACTCTGCCCCTGACCGGCGTCTTTAATGGGGGCATGGCAGCACAGCGTCATTCCGACCGCTACAACGGCTCACCGCCAACCCTCGGCCAGATGCGCCGGCACGCCCATTGGGTCTGGCTTTATTGCACCGCGCGGGGCTGCGAGGCCCATATGCCGGCGACCCTGGCGCCCTTCATTATCCGGTGGGGCGCAGAAGCGTCGAGCGACGTACTCCGGCAGTCGGCCGTTTGTCGGAAATGCGGCCATAAGGGCGCCACGCTGGTACATCCCAGCGTCGACCGTGAGGTCGACGGCACCATCATGGGACTATCTTCCTATGCTTCGGCGCTCGCCGGCCTCTATACGCCACGGCACTCGCCCGGCCGGTCGCCGGAGGGGCCGCCGCCCATACATATCCATTGCCTGAGCTGCGCTTCGCCGGTCACTGTGTTCAGCCTCGCCGGCGAGCTCACGCCCTGTCCGTCATGCGGCGCCCGGTTTTCGTCCGCCGTCGCTTTCCTACGCGAGAAAGGCAACGCGATCGGGGCGATTGGCGACGCGGCAGCCCCCTTCGAGACGCCCGACGCGCTCGCCCGCGCCGCTGATCCTACGGTCCAGGCCGCGCAATCGATCGTCCGTAATCGCATGCCCGGTTGGAAGATGCACTGAAAAGTCCCATTGGATTTGATCGAGTCGGTGGATAACTCGGGGACTAATATTAGGCTTATTGTGTAAAAGAACCTGACAAGTCTACCAAGGCTCGTAAACATTAGGCACTTTCTGTAAAGAAATCCGACAAATTCTCAGCGGGCTGGCCTGCTTACTCGGGTTTCCTCATCCTTCACGCGCCAAGCTTTTCGAATATAAATGTGTAAAGAAAGCTGACAAATGGAACAAAGTACGTAAAAAAGACGAACCAATGTGTAAAGAAAACGGACACATCGCATAGAGTGCGTAGAAAATAGGCACTTCATTCGAACGAACTACGTAGAAAAGAGGAACCCTATGTAAAGAAAGCTGACAAATTCCCGATGGGAATTGCTTGCGTGGTTCTGGCGCTTTCTTGACCCTGTGCAAAGTTTATTGAGCCGAGCACCGCTCCCAACAAACCTTGCAATTGACGGTGTTAATGATTAATAACGTGACAGTCGGCAGGATTGGACTGTAAATAAATTTACAGCCAAAACGACCCCAAACGATGGGGAGTAGCTCACAAGGGTACGAAGTCGGAATGCATTTTCTGTCTCGTAGAAGCTACAGCGATTTATCCGCCTACAAAGCAAGCCAACCACGTCAAGAAAACGTATTCACCACGTCGTTTGGGGGGAATGTTTATGGCACTCGTGGGGATGGGTTGCGGCCGGTTTCAAAGACACCGAGTTAAGGCGTTTCACGACAAAACCAGAAGTTGGCGATGCGACAACGGAGCTTTAGCAAAGCCCCCGGTCTCGTAGAAATGGCGGGGCTATCGAATGCTGTAGACTATGTTTGAGTCCGTTTGTCGCCATCTCGCTGTGCTCAGCGCTGCGACCGCGCTTTTCGCCTGCAGCGGCGTACCGCAACCCACTTCGACATCGAACGAACTCTTTTCCGCACCCGTTGCAGTGTTTTCATCTGATCTACATGCATTTCAACGGTGGCAGAGCGTAAAATCGCGCTTCGTCTCTGAAAGCGAGTCGCCAACGCTATGTTCGGGTAGCAACCGCCAACGTTGCCCTAGCGTATGGTGGAACAATCTAATCGCTAAAGTACGGGACCTACCGCTTCCTCAACGCATTGCCGAAGTGAATACCGTCCTGAATCAAATTCCCTACGTGCCCGCAACGACGAACTGGCATGATCCAGGCTATTGGGAAACACCGTACGAATTTCTCGTGCACGGTGGACAATGCCAGGATTATGCGATCGCGAAATACTTGGCGCTTGTTGCGACCGGGGTTCCGGAAAGTCAGCTCCGTTTTGTCGTAGTCCGAGATAAAGAGCAAAACAATAACCACGCGATAACGGTAGCCTCGGTGGCAGGCGAAGCGCTTGTCCTCGACAATCAGAATGAGAAGGCAGAGCCGGTCGATCAAGTCAACCGCTATACACCTTATTACGCTCTCAATAATTCGGGCTGGTGGGCCTATCAGTTATGGCCAACTTCTCTACTCGTGTCCCGGTAGGCCTGACAAGCTAAGCACGCTCAACTTTTGTAACCAGCCGCCAACATAACGTATATAATTAGCAAAGCTTTTGATTGCGTCGCTTCGTTCTTTAGCGAGGCATCACAATATGGATGGCTCTAATGCGCTGGATTTTGGGTGTTGCGATTCTCCTGGCCCTCTCGGCCTGTAACGATCCGCCGCGCTCGACGTCAAATGCGTGGCAGAAAGCGGATGGGACAGCGCTCTCGGCCGCCGAAGCACGGGAGGCAACGACTGCCTGCTCGGGCCGAGTCGGTGATTTACCCTATTTGCAGCAAACTCCCGTGTTCACGAGCCCGGGGTCCTATCAGCAGTTCAATGAGCAATTCAAGACCTCACCTTCGTTCGGCCAATCGACTAAAGCCGAATACAACAGCTGCATGCATGGATTGGGATATACCCAAGTACAGACCAAATAGTTGAGTGGCCTCGCGGCCGAGTCGGTTAAAACGCGTCCACAAAGTTTTGAGTGCCTTACAGTATAGAATTTTTCAAATAGTTAGAATTGACCATATGTAAAAAACTCTTACATACGAGCAACGATTTTCTTATGCTTAATGCTGATATCCCGGCAAATTCGACTTGCGCTCAAGGGAATCAGATGCGACTAATATAAATGCAACACTGGAATCTAATCCGCCGTGGTTCGCAATCGAATGCTTGAACCAACGAGCGGGTTAGGAGTTAATTTACCGGGAAGGACGATGGTGACGGCGATGAAAGCGGGTAATCTAGGGATCACGGCATTGCTGGGATTGGGCTTCGCGACCGCTCCTTGGGTGGTCGCTCAAGCTGCGCCTCTTCAGGTTGGCCAGGTCCAAACGCCGGCGGCGGTCCAAGGAACCGGGGGGGACTTATCCTCAAGCATCAAATCGCAGATTACTGCTGCAATCAACTCAGGTAACTCGCAAACTCTTAGCAAGACGATTCGGCAACTCATTGCGGCAAACCCGAGCCTTGCTGAGCCGATTGCAGAATTCGCTGTCAATCAAGATTCGAAAGATGCACCGATCATCGCAGCGGCGACCGCAGAAGCAGTGCGCGCGCAAGGCGGCGATCCTGCGGCTATCATTGTGGCGCTCCTTGCTGATGTTGAAGCGCAGATTCTGCCAGGCGGCCCAGGCGCCCCCGGTCAGAATAATGATGCGCAGCTTCAGCCTTTGCTCAATCAGGTGATCACACAGGTCCAAAGCGTAGTTCCCCTTACTCAGGCGCAATTGCGGGAACTCGCCGTCGACGTGAACATCCTTATTCAGTACACGCCGCCACCGGCCTTTCTTCCTCCTGCTCCGGCGACATCGGTACCTGCTTTTTCGACACAGCAAGTCAGTCCGACAAAACCAATATAAGGCTTAGCTGTAACCCATTCGCGTGGACCGCAATGTTCGGGGGATTTTAATGAAGAAGCAGTGCGCCAAGCTGTGTACGGGCGCCGTCGGTGCCGCTCTCGCTGTTCTGGTGTGGGTCGGATCCGCCTCTGCGCAAGTCATTCCGAGCCCAGAGGCGGCAATTCCTGAGCGTCAAAGCGTTCTCCAGAGAGCCCGTCCGGAGTACAATCCTTTAGGATTGCCTGTGGGGTCGTTTTTTGTCCTACCGTCGATCGATGTGATCGAAGCTTGGAATTCGAATATTTTTGCGACGCCAACGAACGACGTTAGCGATTTTGTGACGACTTTCCAGCCGGCGGTTACCGTTGCCTCCGATTGGAATAACCACTCGTTGACCTTCGTTCTCGGCGACCAAACGAATCTTTACGCGACGCACCCCGACGAAACTGTGAATAATTTAACAGCCGCAGTAGCTGGCCGTTTTGACGTGCAACGGGATGTTTACTTTACAGGCGGTGGTAGCGCTCAGCTCCTGCACGAAGACCGGAGCTCACCAAATGCGGCGACTACCGGTAAATTTCCGACGGAATATCACGTCATCGACGGCAACGCCGGATTCGTTCATGACACCGGTCGACTTGGGCTTCGGTTCAATACTGCTGTGGACTCGTATTCTTATAATGACAATGTGACAACGACGGGTTTCGTGATTCCGCAAAAATTTCGCGACAACATTCAATATTCTGCAATTCCACGCGTGACGTATGAAATCATTCCTGGATACCACGCATTTATCCAGATGCCCGTAAACGAGCGGGAGTACGTGAGTCACGCCGATGCTGCCGGCTTCTATCGGAGCTCCCATGGTTATGAGGGAGATATCGGCACCGCTTTAAATCTTGGGTCTCTCGTAAATGGCGAAGTTTATGTCGGATATCTTCGGCAGGAATATGAGGATCGCCGGTTAAGTACGGCACAAGGATTTGGTGGCGGAGCGAGCCTTCTATGGAACATCACCGAATTAACGTCCCTCAGATTTGCGGCAAGTCGCACTGTTCAAGAAACAGACATCGATCCGGCCTCGGGCATGCTAGAATCCTCAGGTAAGATTGCGGTTGAGCACGAACTCATGCGCAACGTGCTGCTCACCGCGAGCGGTACCTATTTCAATGACCTATTCGTCGGAACGAAGCGGTCTGACAACAATTACAACGCCGGCATCGGGGCACGCTATTTGCTGAACAGAAATTTTTCGCTCGAGCTTGATGCGAATTTCGCGCACCGAGACTCCAATGTTTCTGGTGTAAACTATGACCAGGAGATCACTGGATTGAAATTTCGTGCCCAGTTATAATTACTGTGTTCGACGCGAGGAATAGCTCGACAATGCAGTCGTGGATTCGAGCGCTATGCGTCTCGACGATATTAGTAATCTTTGGCGTTCTCGCGGCATCGCATGCATCTGCTCAGGGCGCGCCCGCTTATAAGTTGGGCGTCGGCGATAAGGTCCACATCATTGTTTTTAACGAGCCCGACCTCACGGGTGATTTCGAGGTCAATGATCAGGGCATTGTTTCGCTCCCGCTTGTTGGCCAGGTGCATGTGGGGGGGATTACTGTCAGCGAAGCTCAAGATGTAATCACTAAAAAATATGAGGGCTACTTAATTAGCCCGCGCGTCAACGTCGCAATCTTAAATTACAGACCATTCTTCATCATGGGCGAAGTCAAGACACCGGGTGGCTATCCGTTCGTCAACGGGATGACGGTTCTCAACGCGGTCGCGTTGGCCGGGGGGTATACGCCTCGGGGCGACCGTACCGATATTAAGGTGAAGCATGCGGATAATCCCTCGGGTGAAGAACAGCATATTGGTGAAAATGATCCAGTACTCCCCGGTGACATTATCCGCGTTACTCAGCGGTTCTTTTAAATCGTCGTTAATTATTCTTTGACAGAATTATTTTGAACTCACGAAAAATCAGTATATATAGTCGTTCAACTTGTGATAGGCCGACGCCCGCATGGATGCACTAGACGCGCCTCAATCCTTCCCGGACCAACAAAACGACTCTGATAAGCCCTCGTTTAGAGAACGTCCGGAGCAGGGCGGCGACTTGGCAAACGCCTTGAATGTCGTCAAGCGCCGGAAGAATATCATCCTTGGGTGTATGGCCGTCATTACGCTCGTGGGCGCCGCAATCGTTTTTAGTTTGACCCCGCGCTATTCCGCCGAATCATCGGTCATTCTAGACGGACGTAAAACCCAGATCGTCGATATGCAAGCCGTGATGTCGGGACTTCCTGCCGACACCGCCGTCGTTCGCAGTGAAGTGGAGGTCATAAAGTCCTCGGACATCGCGGAACAGGTCGCAAAAAAAATGAATTTAGTCGCGATGATGGAATTTAATCCTCGTCTCGCAGGCAGCCAAGGAATCGGCGTAATTGTAGTTCCATTCCGCTGGCTGGCAAGTGAAGTGGCGGACCTTTTCGGAGCAGAACCCGCATCGCCCGCCGATCTAACGCAATCCGATTTGGACGAAGCCACTCGAATTCTTCAGTCCAAAACCAACGTATATAATGACGGGCGATCCTATATCTTGAAAATCCGCGTCGAATCGCAGAATCCAAAACTGGCGGCCGATCTAGCAAATGCATACATTGATGTTTATCTCAACGACCAGCTTGAGGCCAAGTTCGAGGCGGTGAAACGCGCAAATACCTGGCTCAGTGATCATTTAACGGATTTAAGAGCCAAGGCGGAGGCGAGCGATCGCGCGGTCCAAGCGTTCGGCGCGGCCCACAATCTTACCCCGAGCCACGGCGCCAGCGTCAATTCACAACAGCTTTCCGAGCTCAATACGCAGCTCGTGCTCGCTTCGGCAGACTTGGCCGAGAAGGACGCCAACATCAAGCAAATTCAGACCTCGCTAAAGACGCGAGGGGTTTCGGCGGCGGCGCAAGTTTTATCCTCGCCACTCATTCAAAATTTACGCGAGCAAGAATCAGCCTTGATGACGCACGAAGCGGACCTCGCGACCCGTTACAGGCCGGAACATCCGGCAATGATCAACATAAAGGCGCAAGAACGCGACCTTAATCGCAAGATTCAGGACGAAACGGAGCGAATTATTCACGGCATGGAAGGCGAGCTCGTTGCAAGTCAAGCAAAGGTCCGTACGTTACGGGCGAGTATCGCAGCCCTCCAGACTGGTCCGCAAAATGAAGCCCAGGTCCAATACAACGAACTTCAGCGTGAAGCCGACGCCAACCGGGCCCTTTATGAAAATTTGCTAAATCGGTACAAGCAAACTTCCGCCCAAGAAGATATTCAGCAGGCAGATGCTCGAATCGTTTCTCGAGCTGTCATCCCAAACACACCGTCCTTTCCGCGAAAGACCCCACTTATCGGGGGTGTCCTTGTGGCATCAATTCTGATGGGTGTATTTGCGGCGTTTGGTATGGAGCGACTGGACAGCGGCTTCCGAACTGGCGAGCAATTCGAGCGCATTACGGAAGTTCCGGTACTTGGGCTTGAACCGGAGCTAAAAGACGACAATCCACCATATGATATTGTCGTAGAACGGCCCGTATCCGCTTATTCTGAAGCAATACGCTCGATCCGGACCTCGTTGCGATATTCGCATGTCGATAAGCCACCGAAGATTGTTATGATCACCTCGTCTCTTCCCGACGAGGGAAAATCTGTGTTCGCTTTGTCGCTGGCCCGAAGCGTTGCGAAATCTGGCGTCCGCTCGTTACTGATTGATTGTGATCTTCGACGGCCTTCGATGGCAAAAATTCTTAAACTTGATATGGACCCGGGTCTCCTTGCCGTATTCGATGGCACAAAAGACTTAAGTAAGGTCATTCAAGTGGATAAGCCTTCGGGAATGCATTTTATCGCCGTGGCGACCGGCACGCCCAATCCCCAGGATCTTTTGGGGTCAAACCAGATGAAGAGCCTTCTCGATTCACTGCGTAATCAGTACGAACTAATCGTTTTGGATACGCCTCCTATTCTGGCCGTATCTGACGGAATAGTGCTCTCTCATTTAGTCGACGCGACCATATTCCTTGTGAGATGGTCTAAGACGCCACGCACGGTTGTACTTGGTGCGCTGAAAACGCTCAGAACTGTCGGGGGGAAGGTTGCTGGGGTTGTCCTATCGCGGGTTGACCTCCAGCAACATGCAGCCTACGGCTACGGTGATCCAGGCTATTATTACGGTTATTACGGGGAGCACAATACCTACGGTCACGATAGGGAGACGCCCAGGAAAAAAGTCATGGACCGGTTTGTTGAGTTGCTAAATCGACGGTGAAAAATTGGGAAACGGAAGTGGATGCAATTAAGTATCTCACTTAGATAATCTGACGCATTAGGATTTTTCCCGGTTGCGGCGCTAAGTTTTCTGATCGTAGCCGACCCTCAATAGCTCTCAATCCGGCTTAGCGCTGGGAGATTCAGCACCACCCGCAGGAATCGCTACGCTAGACAGGCGCTCCGCCCTTCCGGTACAACCCAAGCTATAAAATTGGGATGGAGACGATGACCCCGGCAGAATTGGTGACCGAGTTACAACGCCGAGGTCTCGAAGTTGATGAGGACGATCTGACAGAATGGCGAAGAGTTCGACTGCTGCCGGAACTTAAAAAAAGAGGGCGCGGGGCGCTCGGTAAAGATTATTTCTGGGCAGAGCACGATATCATCGAGCGTGCCGTTCTGGTCAAAAAGTCGCTCGACGGAGGCCATTCAGTTGCCGGGACGCTGTTTGCACTCTGGATTAAAGGTTATGCCGTAGAACCCGAATACATTCGGGACACTTGGTTCAGGCTATCGGCCGCCCAGCAAAAGAGAGTGGATAAACAACTGTCCAAGGCTCAGAATCCTAGTAAGGCTCAGGACCCCAGTGATGCCAAGGGTCATATTGCCATAGAGACCAGCCGGAAGGGGCTGTTTCATCTGAACCATAAGGTTCTTTCCATCGCCTTTGCTCTTCCCATTTTAGCGCTCGGAATTCCACAAGCGATCGATTCGGCATTATGGATTTTTTCCGGCGAATCACGCGATCAGCTGGGTGCCGCGAACCCCTCAACCGCCAACGCAAGCACCGTAGCCATCGGTTGGCTCGAACTCGCTGGCAACTGGCTTTACGATCCGCGAGCAACAATTCGGGCTGGGGTTATGCGTCTGCGTCTCGTTTCAGCACCGGGGGCCGCGGATTTGAAGCAATCTGCGATGCTACAACGCTCGATATCGGACCTGATTAGAGGGCTGCAACAGACGCCCGCCAACGCCGTAGGATGGGCAGCATTGGCTGCCGCCCAACTCGATGCGGGCAATGAATTGAATGCAAAAGACGCCCTCAGAGCTTCCATCCTATTGGGCAATTTTGACCCCGATCTCAGCCTATGGCGTTCCGCACTCGGCTTACGATTGTGGGCTCATTTGGATGCGGACGATCGAGAAATGTGGAGTGAACAAGTGCGCATAGCGTGGGATCACCAATCAAATGACCTGCTCGCGCTCGCGCGGGCCAATAACGGACCTGGCCTAATAATTATTAGACATGCTCTCTCCACTCAGCCGGGACGGCTTGATGATTTCGATCGAGCACTTCAACAAAAATAGGTTCCATATAAGAGCTTGAATTACAATGCGTGAGTCACACGGACGTTGGAGGTGTGATCATGCGGTGTGATCTGAGCGACGAGGAATGGGCGATCTTGGCACGTTTGCTGCCGGCGGCGCGACGCAGCGGTCGGGTGGATGGCTTCGTGCCGCTCAAGACCTACTGCATCTGCTTGAAGCACGGCACTTTACGTACGTGATTGTTGGCCGTCCCGTATCCGGCGGCGGCTCAACCGATGCGACGGTGACGGGGCATAATCGGCATTGCGCTGCTAAGCACGGAACGATCTCCTCGCCATGCCGGAACGAATCACATCTGTCACCGCACGTTACGGGCCACAACAGTCGCAAGAAATTGCAGGGCTCACCGAGAATGTTTGGCGAGCACATGAGCAAGTCGACGGGCAGTGAAACCAGCGCCGAATGTGAATCGCATGACCGGTCCAAAGCTGTTAGTCGTGGTCGGTCCGGCGAAGTATAGGCCCGGAACCGAAGATTCCAGACCGGACGACAAAACAGGAGTGTTCTCAACCGTTTTCAATTGCGACTGAATTTCAGAGCCGAGAAAGGTCAATCTGCGGAGGTCAACTCTATAGCCGGTTGCCGCGATGACATGGTCAACCTCCACATCTCTCTTGGCTTTTTCCGGCGTGGTCATCTCAAGTTGGACCCGGCCGTCTCGAATTTCAGCGCGCTTCAACGTGCAGCCGAGAAGGAGAGGTGGTCCGCCCTCGATCTTGTCCTTCATAAACCATCCTCCGGCGGGCGGGGCAGCCCTCCGTACCGAGCTGTGGCGGCGCCTTTGCGGCAGGTAGTGGAATAGCCACGGCGCATCGGCAAAGATTTTTATACGCCAGCCACAACCTATTCCACTCATCGGATGCCAGATTGAATTGGAAAATTCCTTGATAAGGGCTGGCTTTTTGGTAAAAACAAGCACCTCAGTGCGCGCGATCATTTGCACAATCGCGCCAGCACCACCCAGCAAAATTGTTAAGTCCATCGCTGACGAGCCGGCACCGATCACCGCGACGCTTTTTCCTTTAAATCGTCGGAGATCGTGATGTTGAGAGCTATGGGTCAAAAACGGACTGGGCAAGCCCGCCAGCGACGGAGGAATATTGGCAAAGGGAGCGATGCCAACCGCCAAAACAACTTGTCGCGCCGTAACAACTTCGCCGTCATCGAGAGTAAGCGTGAACCCGCTTCTCCGCCGCGCTACTGCGGCAACCATCCTTTCTTCTAAATTCGGAACCATTTCTTCCTTGAATGCCAGCCCGTAGGCAGTGAAAGTGCTCAAGAGTACTGGCAGTCCGATATCCGCGTAAGCTATGTCGCGCTCCGCGCAAAAGCGCTTTAAGGTAAAGCGACCGCCTGGATCATAGAGGTTCGACGCGAATCCCTCGGACTTCAACGCCATACCTAATGGCATCTGCGTCCGCCAAAATTCCATCGGTCTGCCGAAGATCCGGAAGCCCACTCCGAGAGCACTCAGATGCGCTGCCAGCCCTAGTCCGTATGGGCCAGCTCCAATGATTGCAACGGGAAGAATCGCATTCATGAGAACAGCGCCAACTCATGGAAATAGTTGGGCTTTGTATCGCGGATAATCAGCACGAGGTCTCAGCCAATCTCATATGATTTAATTGAACGGCGGTTGATTGTTTTCAGAGCCGATCATTGCTTTGCGTTGGAGCTTTTGTATCATAGAACTTCGGCGATTCCGGCTCCTCATTCTGAGCCGGTTTAGTGCTCCGCCTTTCAAGGCCTCCTTCAATAAGGTAAGAACCAGTTCTGGTTCCTCCCAGGGAACGTCATCACAGCCTAACGATATGAATTCGCTATGAGGACAACGCTGCAACTCTTGGGGAAACAACGCAATAAGTTTTCCCTGTACATCGGGAAACTGAGAGCGAAAGCGAATTCCTGCAACTTTAGAAAATAAGGCAGCCGAGAGATTGGTGGAACGACAGAGGTAGGAAACGGGCGTAACCCTCGGATTCATTTCAATGAGCCACGCATGATTCGCAGAATCGAGAATGAAATCAAAGCCGATTATACCGGACAGGTTGAGACGTTTCACCAGTACATTTGCAATGTCCGTCATTTCAGGGGCATCGATAGTCTCAACCAGCGCGGCCGCGCCAAAGGGGTAAATACTCACGTGGACCCGCACGCTGATTCCAGCAAGCACTTCGCCCTCCCAACATGCGACGGCTCGATTTGCAACGGAACCGCCAATGAAACCCTGGATGCAGACGGCAGGCGGTTCGTTGCGTATCCATTTGACAATTGATCTCGGAAAAAACCGAGCGACAAATGCTCTCAGCGGGGTCGGCCAATTGGGCGGCAATTGGAATTCACATATGACTCTTCTGGCTTGTCTCGCGTCCTCAACGATCCGAACAGATTTGCCCGCGTACGATCCATCCCCCTTGACGAGAATTGGATAGGTGACCGCGTCGAGTTGACTATCGACGTCCCGATTAGAAATCGCGACCGTCGGCGGGCAACGCACCCCTAAGGATTTGGCTAAAAGCAAGAGTTTGCTTTTTTTTCGTGAAAATTCAAATCCTTCTTTATTACCAAGTGAGGTTTCAATCAATTTGATGAGCTTTACAGAACGGGTGACGGCGGGTTCATTCGTTGCGCGGACATGAATATCATGCAGTTCTTTGACGGCTTCGTCGTCTGTGCACACCAAAAAATCGGGAGACCAGTGTTCAATTGCGCGGATGATAGAATTAGCCGGAGCCCAGGGTCGATAGGTGTAATGGCGATGCACAGCCCGAATTTTGCGAATATAGCTTCTGAAGGGAGAAATCGAACCAACGACAAAGCCTACTCTAGCTAAAGCTGATGCGATTCGCGCCGGAATTGGCCAGCGTTGAGTGGAAATAACCAATACCTTGGGCATGTGCACGCTCATGACCGGTCCCGACCGAGTGGTCTTGCGATTTTTTATGGATGTATCCAGCCCCGTTGTAGGGAAGAGAATACTGATTCAATTCTAGTGCGTGAACTTAAAAGCAACTCTCGGGATAGATGCAGCATGGCGCAATGAATTCTTTAACCATCTTAACGTCTAAATAGGCGTATAGCAGGCACCGACCGGTCAGTACCGTACTAAACGAAGGCCATATTCCGCCGATTAGGATTGCCCGGGCTTCGGAACCCGCGCGGCTGGCGCCTTTTGAGAACGCGTTGGGTTCTTCTTCCTGAAACGTCCAGACGGGACTTGGCGTGACGACCAGGACTGCGCAACCGCCGCGCCGAGCAGAAAACAATAAGTATAGGTCACCGCCGGAATCTGTAGGCTGAAATCCACCGTCGCATCAAGCGCGACCAAGACGGTCGCCGCGACGCCGAGACAGGGAAAGACCGCATCGCGACGGCGCAGGCGCAAGCCGCGAAAGCAGATTACCGCCAACCAGAGAACCGCCGCAAAGAGACATAAGGCTGCAGGAATCCCGAGCTCGAGAAGGTTTTGCAGATAATCGTTATGAGCCAAGTCGAAATAACGCGTGACCGCCGCCGTACGGTAGATCGGAAACACGGATATGAACGAGTTCAGGCCGGTACCGAACCAGGGATAATTACCGATCGCCTGCAGGATAAGCCGGTAAACCGAGAACCGCTCTTCGCTCGCAAGATCGGTGCCCATGAGGCGATCGATGGTCGCTCCCCCGCTTATGAAAAGCGCGATGAAAACCATCGCCAGCGGAAGCGCGATCCATCCCAGCCGTCGCAGCCGCCTCAGGCTCGGGCTCATAGCCATCGTGAGCGCCAGGGTCAGGATTCCGGCCAGCGTCGAAGCGAGGCCGCCTCTCGAATGTGTCAGGAACAATGCAGTGGTCAGGAGAAATACCGCTATGAGTATCAGGGCCCGCCGGCTCGCGAAATCGATCGCGAGGTCAACCTTGTGGCGCCAGTGACCGTAGAGATGCAACTGCTCGGACGATTTGATGAGATAGCATAGTGCGGCGAGCGTACAGAGCCCGAGATATGTAGCGAAAGAGTTCCGATTGATGAATGTCCCGGTCAGATCGTCCACATAGGCCCATTTCGGAAACCATAAAACGGTCTTGTTGCCCGACCAATAGACGACAAGTCCGTAAGCCGCGTAGATACCGCCCGATATCGAGACCAGCTTCACGGCAGCGTGGGCGCGCGACGGCTCGCCACAGAGAACTACGGCGAGATAAAAGATTCCGGCGTAGCTGAGAAGGCGAAACAGCCCGATCAACGCCGCTGGTCGATCGACGGCGATTGCGCCGTCCACGGTGCGGCCCAGTGCTTCCGATGCCAAACTCCAAACCGGATTCTGCCACGCGTCGGGAACCAACGGCATAATCTGGACAATGACGAAGGCGACGACGGCGACGAAGAGAAGGCCAGGTCCAAAAAGATATTTGCTGATAAGACGCTGCTCATCGATCGGGCGTAGAAGATCCATCATCAGAAGCAGGGCGATGCAAAGGCCCGCGGTCTCCCAGGCCAGAGGCTGTACGGCAGCCAGCACCGCAGGAGCCACCGCGATGACTGCACAGAGGCCGATGAAAATGACGCGCTTCAAATGCTTTCGGCGGCCGGGCTCGATCGATGTCCGCACACCGTTTGGCAAATCTCCTGCGGTCCCATTGCTCATAACTCATTATATCCATGAAAAGTACGAGACGACTTTGAAATATCCGAGTACAAGGTTAGTACACGACCCTCAATAATGCTAGGCTAGCCGGGAAGCGAAGCAGCAGAGGTCCACCGCTCACTGGGCCGACAGAGCCTAGGAACTAAACTAATGCCAATGAACCAGAACGAGGAATTCCGGCGGCGGCGTCCCGTCGTGCTGGTGGTTGGCCCTTTTCCGCCCCCGCTGCATGGCGCCGCGCTCATCACTGATCGTCTTGCGAACAGCCTCGGTGAAATCGCCAAGGTAAGAAAAATAAACTTATCGCCGGGCCGAACGGGAAGGAACGGCCTTTACCACGCCATTCGTATCGCACGAGTGGGCCGCGCTTTTTGGTTGATGCTGTCAAACTCGAAAAACCTCCAAAGCGTATATTTCTCGATCTCGGGCGGAATGGGGCAAATTTACGATGCCGTTTTGATCGCGACGGCGCGAATTTTGCGGCAGGACATCTTCATACATCATCACAGTTATGCGTATTTCGGCAAACGAACGCTCATTGCGGCGATAATCGTCAAAGCTGCCGGCTCGCGAGCGACCCATATTTGTCTGTGTCGGGACATGGCCGCGAGGCTTAAAGCGCTTTATCCAGAGGCGAAGCGGGTCATGACTGTGTCGAATGCTGCTTTGGTCGGCACGCCCCAGCCGCGCTGTTCAGGACACCGAAAAACGCTTGTGCTGGGCCATCTATCAAATCTGCTGCCGGACAAGGGCGTCGATACCGTGCTCGAGGTCTTCCGCCGCTGCCAGGCGGCTGGGCTGTCAATGCAACTCGTTCTCGCGGGGCCGGTGACCGATCCCGGAATCCAGAAAATGGTCATCGATCTCGAAATGAAATTCTCTTCCTTGTTCGAATATCGGGGCCCGGCTTATGGCGAGGAGAAGGATGCGTTCTTCCGAGACATTGACGTCTTTCTCTTTCCGACCCGATACCGGAATGAGGCTCAACCGCTGGTAATTTTGGAAGCGCTCGCTGCCGGCGTGCCGGTCATCGCGGCTTCGCGCGGGTGCATTTGGGACGATGTAGGCGAGGCGGGGTTTGTCGTCCAGGACGGCGAGGATTTTGTTTCTCAAGCCCTTGCGATCTTATCGGACTACGCAAGCTCGCCTAATGCGTTGGAGCTGGCGTCGAAGCGCGCAACGGAACAGGCCATAGCGCTTTTCGCGCGGTCCCGGCAAGATTTGCATGAGCTCCAGAGACAATTGGTAGGATAGGGTCTTGGCTCTCCACGATCTAAACAGGCGCTTCACCGAAAAACAGCCGGAACACTCGATGCACCCTAAATCTCGGCAAGTCGCAGGGTACCAGGATCTAAGCCGCTTTCAGGTGCCGGCGGGATTCCGCGGCCGCAACCGAATCACCGTGCAGCTGTGGTGGCTCGTCCAAGCGACGGTGTTCCGCCTGTCGCCGCAAGTTTTCTATGGGTGGCGCCGCTTCCTGCTGCGGCTCTTCGGTGCGCATGTGGGTCGCGGCGCGTTGATCAGGCCCTCGGCCGAGATTACCTATCCGTGGAAGGTTTGGATTGGCGACCATAGTTGGATCGGCGACGGCGCTACGCTCTATTCGCTTTCGGATATTCGCATCGGCCCCCATAGCGTAATCTCGCAGCGCGCGTATCTCTGCGCCGGCACCCACGACCCGGCAAGCATCACCTTCGATATACTCGCTGCGCCGATCTCGATCGGCGCCGAATGTTGGATCGCCAGCGACGTTTTTGTGGCACTCGGCGTTACCATCGGCGACGGCACGGTCGTCGGCGCGCGTAGCACCGTGTTCCACGACCTGCCGAAAGGCATGATCTGCTACGGCACTCCCGCTCGACCCGTGCGGGGGCGAACATAAAAGTTGGCGGCACCCAGTCAAACGCTCACCGGCAATACTACATGACAAGTTGACGGATTTTTTCTCTGTATCGACCCCATGTCCGTTCCTCCCGCATCTCCCACGAGGCTGCTTGCCAATTCACCAATCGGTCAGGATGGTCCAGCACCGATTCCATCGCCTGAAGGACTGTGTCCGCAGAAATTGACCGCAGAACGATTCCATTTCGGTCGCTAAGAACGCCATCCCCACAGGCATTCGATTGAATGATTCCAAGTCCTGCGCCGCGCGCTTCGTATAAAACAATCCCGCCGCCCTCGAACAAGCTGGGAAAAATGAAACAATCGCCATCCAGGAAATAACGTGCGACCTCAGACCGCGGAACCTGCGGGACATGATGTATGTAATCCGCGAAGCGCATGAATGTATTGGCCGGAATATCGAGGCGCCCTACAAGAGTGAGCGACGCAGCGTTCTTCGGAAGCCTGGAAAAGGCTCGAAGAAGATATGGTACACCCTTGCGCGGACCGACCGCGCCGACAAAGATGAACTTCACTGGATGAGAGCGCGGATCGGAGCGCGCAGGTATTTTATTTGGCATCATGGTTTCATCATAGCCGTAGGGCACAATCGATACTTTATCTGTGGGGCATCCATTGTCGATCATGGTACGAGCGCAGAATTCCGAGCCCACGACCACATGATCTGCAAGTGCCACCTCCTCATCCTGGCGTTGGATCCAGTCTTGCGGAAAAGCTTCGTAATCGCCGAAGAAGAAATCCGGGTTCCGCGTGTGCTCGGTCTTCATGATGGTATTCTCTGCAACTGGGTGGCCGATTGTCTGATCCAGAATGCAGCGAATGCCTCGCGGTTTGGCCCAGCGGAAAACCTCTAGCGCGGAGCCGTTATAGCCCCAAACCAGATCGACCGGCTCGCGCTCGATCAATCGAATGACTTGAGCGCCGAATCGGACGTCGCCGATATGGTTCAACCGACTGCCGAGCTTTCGCGCGTTGAGCCTCGTTGCGGCAGTCTCAAGCCATTTCCACCAACCGAGATGGCGCACCAAACTGGGATCGAGGAGTGGCGTGTAGCGACGCGTGAACTCCCGGTGCAAGCGCTGGTGGTAGCGTGCGGGAACATAGCATTCGATCCGATAGGGCCAGTGTCTCGGATCATAAAAGACCGAGGTTGAGTACCAGGCTAAGTTACCCTCTTCCTGGAACGCTAGCGCGGTTTGCCAGGAATGCTGCGTTCCAGGATGGAAGACTCCGACTTGCATCTTCAGTGAGCTCATTGGCAAACGGCGCGACTGCGATCGAAGGTGATGAGGGATCTATCTCCGCGGGGGCTGTCGATCAGTCATAGCAGGCGTAGAGCCGATTTGCTTAAGGCGCCTTCGCGCGCCCACGCCCGAACCCCTAAGCAGAGTCAGCACCAATCTCCAAAGAAGGATCGGACCAATAGTCATGAAAACGAATTTTGCAATGGAGATGCCACCGTCACGATACCATTGCATGGTCAGGGGCACAAAAACACAATAGGTCAGGATTTTGAAATTGTTCGCGGTTCCTTGCCAAAACCAATGATGCATCCGAGCGGTAATATAGCCGGCGAAAGCCATGGTAGCTATGACTCCGAACCAGCCGAAACTCATCCACCCGTCGCCTACAAGGGAAGTCGTCCAGCCAACGAAATTACCATAATCGTTAAAGTTAACGAGCGAAACGGGCGAACCATAAGGCTTGCCCGGCCAGAGGATGCGCGGAATTGGCTCGGTCAAGAGCTGAAGATACTGCGTGAAGTAGGAATATGTGCCCGATTTATCCGGGACTACATCGACAACATAAGTCAAGAAGTCGAAATTGGCGAAATCGGGGCCATCTTGCCTCTCGATCCAACTCATGTCTTGGTCGGGTTCGGCTGATTGTTCACCCGTTAACATGTCCTGGACGTATTCACGATTTTGTCCCAATTGCTGAAACACCAACATCGCCGGTATCACAACAAGGACGATGCGCAAGGGTAGCCAGCGGTAATTCCGGTGCAGCAAGAAAAGCAATCCTCCCATCGCAATCGTCAGGATGATGGCCCAGCGTCCCCATCCTAGATAAACATGCTCTGATAAATAAAATATCAACGGGATGAATGCCCATAGCCGGAAACGCATGCCCCACAGAAACATGAGAGAGATGGTGCCGAGAGCAATCTGCGCGTCGACGATATAGCCGGTGGTGTTGGTAAACACCATCACACCGCTCGTCAAATCGCGATTCATACCGATCAAGGGATTGCCGCCAATTTGTACATTCTCGATCGAGTTCAAACTGTAATAGACGGAATAAAGCGCAAAAGGTCCCAGCATCAGAACCATTACCCAAAATGCATGCCATTCAGCGGGGCTGAAGCCGGCTTGGTGCTGGCGATCGTAGCGCGGAGAGGCTTTATCCAAAAGCCAGGATGTCACGGCAAACACAATAAGTCCGGCCGTCGTCAGTACTAGGACAAAGATGAATTCATCTTCAGACGGGTAAAACCGCATCAAATAAAACACATGATCGAAGTTGAGCGTGTAAACTAGTATCGGCCTTATAACGAAGACGATCCCGTGAAAAATAAGGTAGTAGAAAAATGGATGATAGACTGATCCCGTGCGACTCCGCATGAACATCGCAAAAAGCAAAAGCCAGATGCCGGTCTGCACAAAAAGGGCGATTGGAATCATGTCACGCTCGGTGTAGTTCCGCGAAAAATAGATTATTCCCGATCGTCGTCGGACGAGCCGGCAGTATACTGCAACACTACACTCGTTAGGAAACTATTGCTCGAAAGTGCACACGACGGCGCGCAATGGGGAAATGATCAAGCATTTCTAGAATGTGCTGTTACCACCATATCACTTTCTATGAAGTGCTTGGCTGGCCACTGTCGGAAAATGGGTTAGAAGTGAAAATCCAAATTTTAAAACAGATTTCATCATTCTAATAATTAGATCCTTAACTCGTAGTATACCTCCAAGCCCTAGGCCTTCCAGGAAAATATGAAACCGCAAGCCAAGTGAATCCCCGAGCATTTTTAGGAGCCGCAATAGCTCCTCTTTCTCTGCTTCTGAGAAGACAGGTGAGCTAAGAATGCTCACGAATCCTTTTGCGCGTTTCCGACGAAAGCGTTGCAGCCGAGCTATGTTCCACCCTCGTGCTCGGTAGATGGGTTCCAACATCTCATTGTAGATTGCACGCGTTTCTGAAATTTCGATGATGCTCCGCCTAAATCTTAGATTTTTAGTGTCGTTCCACACGCGATAGCTCGCCAATACGAAAGGCGAGAATACATTTCCCCACCCCAGATCAGCGATTCTAATAGAGAGATCCCAATCTTCGCAGAATGACCAGCGTGGCTTAAAATAATCTGCTGCGCGAAGCGCCGCCGACCGATAAATAATTACGTTAGCGGCCACTCTGTATCCTGAAGCGCAGCGGCGAAGGGAACGTTCTGACGGTTCGTAAGCCCGGCGAGGCGCCAGTCTGCGTATCGTATTACGAGTACCATCCGCATCAATTTGAAAGATATTGGTATGACCATACCCGGCACGCGGAAATTTTGCCATTAAGGCAGCCATTACACGGACGAACTCCGATTCCAAAAGATCATCCGAGCAGAGACGTACTAAAAGATCAGTTTTTGGCTGCGATAATACCCAATTCGTGTTGCCTGACACCCCAAGATTTTTAGGCTGACGAAAATAGCGCACCTCTGGACATTTGCTAACAATATCCGCCATAACAGCCGCAGTATCGTCAGTGCTAGCGTCATCTGAAACCCAAATTTCATCGACCGGATAAGTCTGAGCCAGCGCTGAGGCAATCGCGAGCTTGAGATATTGCGCTTGATTATATGTCGCAATGCAGATGCCAACGCTCAATTCATGTTTCATCTATAGCTCCATCAGAGAACGCGATATGACGGTCAACAGTACAAGCAAGCGAAATCGATTCCGCCGCTCTCCACAGCAGCCAGTCGTCTGCAAAGCGCGCGAGCGGGGGTCTTTTGGTTCATATTCATTGAATCGACCCCGATCGAATCAATTCAAGCAATTTATAGGGCGAAAGAAACGCTTTGACGAAGTCGGCAAAACTCTCCCTGACGACATGAAATGATACCGGTAGCACGTAGAACGCGATCGCTATTTCACAAAAAATCAATCCGAGCGCTATTCCGCGTGTGCCCGCGACAAGCCCGAGAGCATAGCAAATAGGCGCGGCGGCAAAATTCCCGAAAAAATATGCAGATGCCAAGCCGGTAACCCGATTAATTGCGGCTAGCACAAAGGAGGCTGTAAACCATAAAGTGTTCACCACCATGACAATCAATAAGAGATCAAATAACACAGGATCGAAAACCACGAGTTGGTGAGTCCACAGCTTATAAAGGGATGGCCCAAATACAGCGAGAACAACAGCTCCAAATAAACCGATCCATATCGATGTGATTACTGACAAACGAAAGAGCCGTTTCAACATCTCTAGATTCTGCTTACCGAATGCGAACGACATTTCCGGCCATACGGAGTTGTTAATGATATTCGTTAATTGCTGAATTGCTCGACTGATAGTCCTTGTTGTGGCAAATGCTGCTACTGCGTTGGGTCCAATAAGTGCACCAATAATAAGTAAAGGTGTTTGCATACTGATTGCGTTCGAGATTGGAAACATCAAAAAAGCAAAACCTGGGCGCAACATAGATCTAATAATGTTGATCCGCGCCTCATTCGTTCCGAATCGTAGCCATGGTACCATCAGACGAAGAAGAATAATCAGACCCACTAAGCAGATAACGCGAACAGAGATCATTACTACAGTAGCCCTGATTGGGCCGTTTCCCATATAGGCGGCTGCTGCGAGTGAAAGGAACTCCAGCAGCCTGGACAGATTATTCAAGAACATCGACAGGGGATAATAACCTGCACATCGAAAGCCGGCCGCAATGACACCGATCTGCTGCCCAAGCCATAACTGAATGAGTAGTAAGCCAATTAAGGAAACGAACCCGTTAGGCGAAATGGATTTGATACCCAATATCGTGGCAATAGGAAATTGTGTCAGAAACACAAACACCAGCGTGAAAACGATTGGACCTAGCGTAAGTAGAACTAGTCCGATACTTTGAAATGCTGCATTGGCTTTTTTGCGATCGTTGCGTGCGACCGCTAGTACCATTTCATTGCCGAGAACGGAGCTCAGGCCGAGATCGCTCATCCCAAGATAATTTGGAATCGTGCTGGCAAGTAACCATTCGCCATAAAGAGACGGTCCCCAAGCGACGAGTAAAATAGCGACCGGGCCGAATTGGACGATAATAGTTACGGCATAACCAAAACAATTAGCCGCAAATGAACCCATAAGTCTAAAACGGACGCTCACAGCATACCTAGTAGATGTTTCAAATCAGCACCGCTAAGGATGCGCCAGGAAAAAAATGTAAGTCCTATCATCTCATCGCGAACAAAATGCGCAATCAGGCGATTTTCTCGGGCTGATTGTGCAATCCCTTGCAGCCATAACAAGAAGTGTGTTCCCGACTCCTCAATGTCCCGTGCCCGTATCATAGGTGGTCAGCCTGTCCAGACAGGTAATTGAAATTAGACCAATTATTTTCTGAAATAGGGAATGCGCCATCGCCTTTTAACAAGGTTTGTCCATTCCGCACCAGCGAAAACCGCTGTGGCCCATCCGCAAATTTCGCATTGAGATGGTGCACTCCCGCAGGCAACGCAAATGTGTAACGCCGATCACCGCTCGCGATATTTACATGTGCTGGCGCAGTAAGAAAGACACTAGCAAAGACGCGGTCCTCCAATCTGATGGCGCCATTTGGGTAGCCGATTGCATTTGTAGAGCGGTCGATTGTTCCCGGTTGCGAATGCGGGGCGAGACGGTAGAACCAATAAAGTTTATCCGTGCGGATTGATCTGTCTCCGGTCTTGAACCATCGAATATAATAGGTGCTTGCGGCGAGATAGGCTTCATGCGAAAGACGTGGACCCCAGGCGCCTTCCCACAATTCTGTTGCGCTGGGTGGGCCGAAACTCGCTACGTAAGTCGATTCACCCCAATCATTCCACGTAACAATTTCAACCCATTGGGCGCTTACATTGATCGCTGCTTCCCATTGCGCCGCCATACCTTCGAAGCCACGGCTTTCGAATACTCGGTTATTGTTCGGCGCTAATGCGCAGTAATAGGGCGTCACCGGGGCCATGTAGAGTTTGCCGGCGCGTCGCCACGCTTGGCCGATTTGCTTACTGAGGCGGGCAATCTCGTCGCTTTGGCCGCCGGCCCCGAAAAAGAAAAAGCCGTCCACGTACCCGTTTTCCGCAATCAGCTGTTCAATAGTCTCTGTAGTAAAACGCTTGTCGGGACCCTTGGGAAAAAAGAATGGCACAAAGCTGATCGGTTTGCCCATATCCGCTAGAGATTTTAGCAAGCCCTTACCCCACTCATCATCGCCACCGTAGGTGGAAAGGACTGGTTTCCCACGATAGCGGAACATATTCGGGTGATTGTAGAACTCGGCGACCATGGCGATCGTTTCGTCGAGTGGTAACCCATCGGCAGAAAAGAAAAGCTTGAAGCCGGTGCCGAGATTTGAAGCGGCCATAAAGATTAGCCTGCCATAGGCGTGGTATCGCGGCTCCTTATCCCAACTCCCGCAATTGAGGACAAATCCGTCAATGCCATGTGCCTGCGCTTGCTCAATCTCGGCAGCGAAGTCTTGCGTAGTAACGCCGCCGCCCGTCATTGGGCAGCAAACCATATAATGGGCAAAAACTGCCCTGGGTTCTTCCGTTACTGCTAGCGCCGAAGACGAAAGACAACGTCCACCAAGCAAAGGCACCGATATTGCGCCGGCGAGCGCGGCGCGGCGCGAGATTGAAACAGTCGCTTGCTTGGGCTTCATGACGCCTGTTCACGCGAAGTTAATTCAACGGCCTCGAGGACGTTGGTGAGGAGGATGTGCTCCGCCATCGAGTTGAAAATTTTGCTGCCGTAGAAAAGGATCGTGGCAAAGCGCCAATAGACGGCATGGAACTGCGGATCGCTTGAACTGTCGAGCATTCGCGGGAAACTAGGTTCCATCGTCAGGACGATCTTCGGCGATTCAAGTCAGAAGATGGGCCAATCTCTTATTGCTTGTTCGGCTATGCCCTCAGCCCGCCGTGGGACCGACGGCGCCGCTCTCAACGATGGCCGCCCCGCCGGAGGATAGGGATCCGTTTCCAGTTAGCACTCCGAGTCGGTCCTCCATACGACGAAGGATTTGCTCCGCGCTCATCTCCGCCTCCGCTCGGGCGCGCGCGACCTTGCCGAGCGTGCGGCGCAGCGCTGGGTTGGCAGCGAAGTGGCGGATCGCCGCGGCGAGCGCGGGGGCGTTGCCCGGCGGTACGACAGCGCCCGCACCGGCCATTGCCTCCGCGAGTTGTGTTCCGGGCGAAGCGGTCACGATCACTGGCCGCCCCGAGGCGAGCATCGGTCCGAGCTTTGATGGCATGACCAGATCGGCCACGTCCGCCCGCTGAGGCAAGAGGTGGATATCCGCGAGGTTGAGCAGTTCGTTGAGGCTCTCTTCCGGCTGCAGCCCGGCGAAACGCAGATTGGACACACCGCGCGCGGCCGCTTCGAGCCGTGCGCGCACCGGTCCATCGCCGGCGATGAGAATGAGCGGGGCCGCGCCGACGCAGTCGGCATCGGTGTCCATCGCGAGAAGCCGCGCCGCGTCGATGAGAATCTCAAGGCCGTGCTTCTCGCCCATGCTGCCGGAATAAAGCGCGATCACGCGGTCCTCAGGTAATCCCCATTCCTGGCGCAGCGTGCTCGGCCGGCCGAGTGGCCGGATCGCTTCGCAATCGACGCCATTCGGGAACAGGAAGCAGCGGTCCTTCGCCACGCCCTTTTCTTCCGCCAGACGTTCCACCATCCGGGGTGAGATCGAGGAGACCAGATCGAACCGCTTCAGCACCGCGCGTTCGAACGCGGCGCTGGTGCGTTTCGGGAGGACGCGCCCCAGCAGGCCCAGATGGCGCGCCACTTCCGCCTCGAAATCTTGGATGTGCAGCCACGATTTTGCGCCGGTGAGCCGGGCGACCGCGAGCGCCGTCGGCGCCGATAGCAGCGTCGGTGCCACCGCGATAACGATGTCGGGCTTCCCGGCCAGGGCGGCGGCGAGCACCGCCGGCACGCTCGAGGCGGCGAAGGACGCGAGATGCGCCACGCGCCGCAGACCCGAAACGTATCGCGGCACATAGATCGGGCAGCGGATGATAGTGCAGCCCTGCCAGCGCTCCCGCCGCCACGCCCAGCCGCGATAGCCGTCGCCGATCCGCCATGCGGGATAATAGGGCGGTGCCGCCACCACAGTGACGCGGTGACCGCGCTGGGCGAGCCGCGCCGCCAGCGGGCCGGTGTATTTCCCGATCCCAGTCAGTTCCGGCGCGAAATTGAGGCCAAGGATCAGGATGCGTAACCTATCCCCAGCAATACGCGTTCGTGCGCTCGAAAAGGATGTCGAAGCTCTTCGCCAGGACCTTGATTTCGAGCCGAAGCTATTAGCGCTCGATGTATTCGAGATCGCAGGCGACGGAGCAACCGCGTCTTCTCGATCGTGTCGCTCTCGCTGCGGCGCCCGCTCACTCAGGCTCAGCCAGTGATGCCCGGCTTCACTTGGTGGCGATAAGTTCTTGCCCATTTGAGATACTGACGAAGCCCCGACTGAGAAACCCGCGTTATGTCAGGCGGGTTTTCTTAAATTGATAATACAGGAATGGGTGCTACCACGCGACTCGGAATCCACCTACTAAAGCGGAATTGACCGACTAAGGTTGCAGCAAGGTTTATAAAAAGCGCCGCCCCCATTTTTGTGTAAACATTTGTTACACGGCAAGCGAATGGCGACGCTAAAGCTGCCAAAACGATCGGCTGCCGATTAGCCGAAGCGGTTAGATAGTCGAAGGTCGGAGCGATTTGGCGCCCCCCGACGTGGCGGGCTTCGGTATGCATGACCGTGAGACTCTCCGTCGCTGGCTGGAAGACGAATGGAGCATGACTACGGTTAACACTGGATTAAACCGCACCGGAGACCGGACGGTTCATCTGACGGCGACGAATCCTCGCTTATCTGGCCGCCTGCGAGCGAGAAAGAGTCCTTTGATCGGGGCACAAGAGTGTTTGACTTTGCAACGCAAGCGATAAAGGTCAGAATGTCGAGCCTTGCACCAAATTGATCAAACCCCTCCCCCTATAAGGTGGTGCTGATGTCACGGATAAAGCAGCTCCAAATTGCCGGGGTAGTTGTGGCGCTGATCAGTTTCGCTGGAGCGACTATTTATTTTGCACGGCAAAAACGAGAGCCAGACGATTTGCAATTTGCTGCCATAAAATGGGTAGTAGAGATAAATGCATATATGACGGCTGCCGCGCCTCGGTGTGGCGTGGATTATTCTAATCTTCAAACGGCATTTAAAAATGCGGGAAAGCAATTTAAATTGTCGGCGGACCAAACCAAAATCATAGATGACACGTTGCTATCTGCTGTGCATTTAGGTGGAGAGATTTCCGCAATGAGCGACGATCAATTGCCACAAAACTTCTGTGACGACGTGCGGAAAATCATCGCACAGGCACCAGATGCTATTTCGGTCATCGAGTGATATTTTCAGCATACGGGATTTTAAAGCTGACCCACTTCCGCATTTCCGGAATTGTGTTTTGTTCAATGACTTGGTTCAAAAACCTTCCGGCACCGCAAGTTGTGACGCGACTGCCCTCTCTACGGGGTTACTAAAGTCTCCTCGATAGGAACGCCGCGGGTGCTAGGCACAGATAGCGGTGCGCTCGGCCCCTTGGGCTTCGATCGCCTCCTTTGGATCGAGCGCGCTTACGAGCTCACAGACGAACTTCTCAAATTCATCTGCTGTTTCACCAAAGATGATGATCTTCTTCGCGGGTGGGCCCGTGTTTGAGCGCATTCATCCGTGACGTACACCAGCCCTGGAGCGCCTTAGGGCCGGTGCTAACCTGGGCGTTGCGTTGATCGGCGTCGATTTGAAATTGGCTGGCCATAGCCAGTCCTAAAATAGCCCGAGCGATGATGATGGAGAGCCCGCTTACCGCGAGCGGGGCATATCGGCGCGCAGATTGATCGGCGGGGGCCGATTGTGGTCATCGGTCGACGGCGTTTTTATTGGGGAGTTTGCAGGGTCAGGACCGGGTCGCTGCCCGCCGGCCGGGGCTGTGCTATCCGGAGCGATAGCCACCATCACCCCGCCTGCCACCGCGGGGGTGCTATGGCGCCGCCGCCAGAGATTCTCCGCCTCGGCCTTAGCGTCGATGGCCTTGGCATGCCACCACTCTTCTTCCACCCCCACATCGTGCAGTGAGCGGTGGTGGATAGGACAAAGCGGCACTGTCCATTCGTCGCTAACTTTGCTGCCCATGGCGCGCGGCTGCGCAAAGCGCAGATGATGCGCATGGGCGGGACTGCGGCCGCAGACCAGGCAGGGCAGGGATCCGACGAACAGGAGATGCTCCCGATCGCGTAGGCGTTTGGGGGCGCCCAGCGGCAGGGTCGATTTGTCGATGTCGCTGAGCTGCACGCTGGTACGGCCCCGCCTGGTCGGGAGCGTAACGCCGTCGCTGACGGGAACGCCCGCTACGTCGCTGTTGCTCGCTACCGTCTGAACCGCATTGCCTCCATGAGCGATGGCGGTGGCGTGTGCGCTGGTATCGCTCACCTCGGCGGCGGCTGACGCGCTGCTGACCGCTATCGTCTCTACGGTACCGCCGTCACCCGCATCCTCACTCACTTTGCCTCCAGCCTCCCCATCGTCCCCAGCCTCGCTCAGCCGCGCCTTCTGGTCCTCGTAGACTTGGCCGAGAATCTCGGCGTAGTGCAGCCCATGGACGGTCTTGAGCTCGGGCCATTCGGCGCGCAGCCGGCTGAGGGCTTCGGCATGGCGGGACCAGAGCGTCTCGAGCTCTTCGATGCTGGCTGCTCGGTTGATGCGCTGGCGCAGATCGGTGCAGAAGCTCTGCGGCCGGTCATGTCGGCCTAGCGCTGCACCCTGGATCCCAGCAGAACCCAAGGTGGGGCCGCCGCCTCAGCTGCGGCCGCCTCTGCAGCCTTCGGCTTCCGCCGCACCCCGGCCTGCTCCTTGTCATAGAGGGCGAGACCGAAGAGGTTGCCAAAGGTGGTAAGCGCCCGCTTGGTGGCGTCAGTCTCGGCTTCCTTGAGGGCGCTTTCATGCGCTTCGCCCAAACTAGTGCCGCTGCCATGTCCGACCCCGCTGCCATCGCGATAGACCAGCGTATCGCCGGCGCGGACCCGGATGCGCACCCGCGCCGTATAGGTGCAGGCCTTGGGATTGAGCCTTCCGTCCTGATAGACGCACTCCGCGACAAGCGTCTCCCGGTCCCAGGCATCGAAGCCGAAGACCCGGTTGGCCTCGTCGATCACATGCCAGCCCTCGACATAGGAGAGGCTGATCCCGCGCTGGGCCCGCGTCTTCACATAGCGCTCGGGCAGCTTGCCGGCGAGCTTCCGCAGCTGGTTATTGCTGAAGGACATTATTTGCTCCTGACCGAGATGGTGGTGCCGCCATTGCCCAGACCAGCACCCGGCACCGCCTGGCCCAGCTGCAGGGCTGCCAGAACGCCCCGCTTATCGAGCTTCGCTGGTTGCACCTTCCAGTAATCCTCCGGGATCTCGGCCTCGTTGCTCACCACCAGGCCCGGCGGCACCGCCCTGAGCGATACAGTAAAATCGGGCTCCTGCAGCTTCTTCAGATCGGCCCGTTCCATGACCTGGGTTACCAGCGCCCGCTTCTTCTCCGCCCGAGCTTCGAATCGGCTCAGGCGCTCCTGCATGTCCCCCAGCCGCATGCCCAGCGCCGCAGCGAGCGAAAGGTCATCGAGATAGGAGCGGATCACTGCGGCGAGCATCTCTGGTAAGGTGCTCAGGCCTTCAAGGGTGTCGCGCAGCGCTTGTTCGTCGGCCTCTGGATAGGCAGCCTCTAGCTGCTCGCGTAGGTATTGGTACTCCGCTAAATTTTGGAGCAATGGCATCTGCATGATTCGCCTCCATCTAGCGTTATTTGAACCACTATATGTCTATAATATACGCTTGTATGCGTATGTTGTCAACTCTCTATCGCAGGCATAAACGGGCAATGATTACGCCGGCGCAGCTCAAAATGGCTCGTGCAGCGCTTGATTGGAGTGTCCGAAAGCTCGCGGAAGCGGCGGAGCTAAATCCGAATACGGTCAGCCGCTTTGAGAATGGCACTGATGCCCGCGGCAGCACGCTGACTAAGCTTCAACACGCCCTCGAAGCAGCCGGCGTGATCTTTATCGATGGGAACGGCGAAGGGCCGGGCGTACGTCTAAAGAAGAGATCCTGACCGTTCAGCAGATGGAGTCCCTCCGCCCCCCGGCTGTGAGCGATGCATAAATAGCCGGGGTCGATCGTGGATGGAAGAGCACAGCCGAGCGCCCTAGTTTTGGGGAACGATATTTTCTAACTTGCGACGTCGACGTTGAGATTAGCGACACGCGGCACAGACACGTGCTCGCCACGGCGCGTGCAGCGTGTGACCTGAGCCCCTAACGCTCCTCCAGTTTTGGGTAGAGTCCGTCACCGGGAAGGAGATGGCCGATGAGGGCTATGCCACTGAAATCGAGGATCTCGATCTCGATGCAATAAACCTAACGGTAGTGGATCCACCGGATTTGCAGATCTCGGCTGTGCCCGAGCCCACGACATGGGCGATGATGCTGATCGGCTTTAACATAGTGGTGCGCCGGTTGTGATTATCCGCGCCTGCGGCGGCAGCCTTCAGGGCAAGACCATCGCGGTGCTAGGCCTCACCTTCAAGCCCCATATCGACGACATGCGCGACAGAGCCAGCCTGGTGATCGTGCCAGCACAGGTCGCGGCCGATGCCACGGTGCGCGCCTACGATCTCGAGGGCATGGACAAGGCAGAGGCCGGTTTCTATTATTTCAGCGTCGGCCGCGCGGCCACGGCACCGGCGCGGCAGCGCCTCAAGGCGAAGAGCTAGGAACCCCCATGTCCTCCACCCGCAAGCGCATTCTCATTACCGGCGGCGCCGGTTTCCTGGGCTCGCATCTCGGCGAGAAGCTGGTGGCGGAAGGGCACGACGTGCTCTGCGT
>Ga0209483_1000356_pt1 | contig 41126 bp, 40 predicted proteins | sample NGEPerA_FD_184508 | JGI IMG/M metagenome (GOLD analysis project Ga0209483, IMG submission 184508) | Arctic peat soil microbial communities from the Barrow Environmental Observatory site, Barrow, Alaska, USA - NGEE PermafrostL2-A... | ecosystem: Environmental > Terrestrial > Soil > Wetlands >...
TCCTGAGCCCCAGCTTACGAACGACCTCGGGCGCCTTGCTTCAATGAGGCCACGACCGCGCGGTCGTGGAATTGCTCGCCGACAACCTGAAGCTCAGCGTCCCAACGATGCTTCAATGAGGCCACGCCCGCGCGGTCGTGGAATTGGCCCCCTTTATTCTATTCTTGTTTTCAAGGACCTGCACGCCCATGAGCGAGCGCCTCACGATTTTATGCGTAAACTGCAATTCCGCGCCAACACTCCACACTGCTAACTCCCCCCATCCCGCACCTTTACACTCCCGCGAGCGCTCCCCGCTCCGCCGATGCCATCCCGCCGCTCGCACCCGCCTAGCGCGTGGTAAATACCGGGTATTCCCCAATCTCCCCTTCCAACACCCGCGCGAGTAGCCGCGACTGGATCTCCAACAGGCGCCGGTAGCTTACCCGGTACTCAAACAGCGGATGCGTCACCAGCGTATCCATCCGCATCTCGTACGCCCGGAAAAATGCCTTTCGGCCACCCGCCGTCAGCGCCATCGCGCCACCCGCCCGCACGAAATCCCGCGCTGTCACCATTCCCGTGTTCACCGCCGTAAGCACCGCCGAATCCACAATCAGCGCACGAAACGGCTCCATCAAATCCAGCGCCAGCGCCGGACGTCCAAAGCGAGGCTGATGGTAAAACCCTACGTACGGATCAAAACCCACAGCGTAACACGCCACCGTCAGATCCTTCGCCAGTAGGCTGTACCCCAGCGACAACATCGCGTTCACCGGGTCCCTCGGCGGACGTCGGTTCCGCCCGTCCATCTCGAACGGCAACGGGCTGGTCCCAGCTTCTTCGTCCGGCTTCATCATCCCGGCAAATTCCCCGAAGTACATCCGCGCCGCATTCCCTTCAATCCCCAGCAATTCCTCCAGCGATCCTGCTCCCTCCGCCCGGTCCGCCATCTCCTTCATGCCTACCAGCGCCTGCCGCTTCGGCTCCACGTGATTCCGCTGCAATAGTGTCCTCTGATTGCGGATCTTACCCGCCACCAGCCGTCGCGCGATCGTCCGCGCGAAATACTCCTGCTCCGAAAGCCGGAACTGGTTCCGCCGCAGGAACACGTTCTTCGTGTTCAACCCCATCGTGATCCCGTAGAACCACCCGCCCATTGAGAAGTAGCAGACCGGGACCTCCGCCTCACATAGCGCCTGTACCGCCTGTGTCGTGATCTGCACGTTTCCCATCAGGTTCACCTGGCAAATTTCCCCGATCCGCACCTCCTGCACTAGCTTTTCCTTATCCTTCACCTGGAGGACCGCGCCGCTTTTCCCCAACTTCACTCCCTGGCTATTCAGATACAGCGGACGCAGTTCGCTGCGCGGCGTCATCATCGGACGCACCTCGCGCATTACCGGCTTGCGCCGAGGCGCATCGAACAGGGCCAGTTGCTGTGGTTCCTCGGTCTCTTCCACCCCCGCCCGCCACGTCTCGTCCGGCAGGCAGATCCCCACCAGCGAGCACCCTGGACACTTCGGTGAATCCATCAGTGGCGCCGGTCTCTCTCCGATCTCCGCCGTGCCCCACGCCTCCAGAATCAGCGCCTCTGTCTCCGCGATCAGCGCCTCGTCGAACGCCACGCGGACCCGCTGCCCGGTCTTGCGGTAATACGCGACGCCTTCCTCGCACTGATACCCGTTCTCCCGCAGCACGATTCCCTGGACCGCCAGTTGCGCCCGATCGCTCGGCCACAACTCCAGCCCCTCCGATCCCTCCCGTGGACGCCCGTGCTTGTAATCGACCGGCGTCACCACGCCGCCCGCTACCTCCACCAGGTCCATCTTCGCGATCACCCGCAGCCGCTCGCTCGAAAGCTGTACACTTCGCGAGTGGATCGATTCCGGCAACTCCCCGGCGTCCGGAAGCGCAGTCGCCTTCGCATCCACGCGCCGATGCTGAATCGAGCCCTCGACCGTATCGACGCTTTCTGCGAATAGTCCCTCCACCCATTCATAGAAGAATAGTCGCGGACAATACGCGAACTCGTTGACCATCCGCGCCGGTAGGTAATCCGGCAGTTCCCGTTTCGCTTCGATTTTGATCGGTAGCGCTCCCATATGGATACCTCACACGATGATGCACGGCGCATCCAGCGTCGTGTACGGTTTGCCTAGCGCCGCAATCACGCGGTCCCCCCGCCCCTCGGCGGGTCCCAGGTTGACGAACAGCACCTGGTCCTCGGTATGGTGGATGATCGCCGCCAGCGCCGCCCGACACCGCGCCAGGTCCGTCGCCGTCAACTGGCACTCGAACACCGAATACTGCAAATGGTCCCCGTACCCGCGCATCGTCTGAAAGACCTTGCGCAGGCGTTTGTCATCGCAGATGTCGTAGCAGATAAGATAGGAAAATCGCATGCTCAGAGCACCGCCTTCGCCGGGCTAAAATTCCGGTACTTCCCCTCCGTAAACCGTCTCGCTCGGAATATCTGCGGGATTCCGGGCCGCAAGGCATCCCTGCCGACGGAGTCCTGCACCTCGCTGGCGGCAAGCAACAAAGTTACAGTGCCCAGTTCAAGGCGGTCATCCCATATGGGCCACTTGATCTCAGTACCCGCGTCGCCGTCCTCGAAGGCAACCGTCCGAATCCGCCGGGCCTGAGGAACGGTGGGGAACAGCGGTAACGCTTCAATGGCGAGACGGTTCGCGCCCCGCATCGTCTTGATCGGGTCTCCCGATGGGTCGACCGCCCGAAGAGCATGCGGCCTGTAGTCCGCTGGATCCCAGCGTAGCGATGGTCGGCCATCTGCGTAGTCCCATGCTTGAAAAAGAGCCCGCAGCAGATGTCCGGAATCAGTCGCAATCGCCAATTCTGTCATGAAACCGAGAAAGTGCTGATGGCCCGCGCCGCTCATCGTACGGAACTCTGTATCGGACATCAACTCTTTCTTACTACCCGCTCCGTAAACATCGGACCCGAACGCCGAGAGGAAATCTGCCGTTTCACGCTGCGTAATTGTGGCAGCCGTAGCGGCCTCGCGCATGTGACTTCCGAAGTCGCTGCAACTCAGCGTCAGGTCCTTCCCAATCTTCCAAGCCGCATTGATCGATTCCTCACCGCAGACACGCTTTTCCAGTATCGCCAGCAACTCCTCTGCTGTGCGCGCACTTGCATGGTGCACCACCGGACGCCAGAACCCCCGGTCCACCCAACTCATCCGGACATTGCGCTCCGGCTCAGCCGAAGTCAGAACGCGCAACGTTCCGAGCGCCGCAAGGTACGCCAGCAGATTGGCGCCATCCAGTCCAATCAATTCGATCTCATGCATGAGCAGCCTTTCCGTCCGCGTCTTGTTCCTGCTCCGCTTCGCTTCGCCTCTGATCCGCTATGCGAACCATGCTTTCCAAGTAGGCGAGGCCATGCCAGCCGTACCTTCGCGTAAGCTGCCAGAACCGTTCGCACACACCTGATCCCACCCTTTCTAGCCCGTGGTCGCTCCGGCCGCGCCAGTCGCCATACCGGACATCTAAGGGTTCCCGATCCTCCACAACTGGCGCGAATGGCCGGCAGCGCCCATGATGACTCCCAATGAGATGCAGAAGGAGATCGAAATCGATGTCCGCAAACTCTTCCCGATGTTCTTGGAGTAGCGCCACGGACATGAGTTCATGCCGGCCACCTTTGGGATACTCGGCCAGGCGCCTCGCGCGCTCGATCGCAGCCCAATTCTGGCCTGACCTTCCCGATTTCGCGATCAGTTCCTTAGGCTTCACCGGGTTGCCGCCCCGTAACCACGCCTGAAAGCGTGGGTCCGCCTTCCCAATATCGTGCAGCGCGGCCGCACGAATGATCGTGTTCCGCAGCGTTTCCGCTAGATCCCGCGCAAAGCCGCTGGCCAACTCCTTGCAGCCCTTTAGGTGCGATTCAAGCCCGGTCTCCGCACTGTACGAAGACCGGGAACCATTCTGGTCAAGTGCCGCTTTCCCGGTGATTGCCGCCCAGGCGTCCTCTTCTGGATCATCAATCAATTTCAAAATCCTAAGAGGGCAGCGGCCCAACACAGTTACAGCCTCTCGCACCCACCCGGCCCTCAACTCGCCCATCTTTGCCAGAAGAATCTTTGCAGTAGTTTTGTCGTCGGCTGCCCTCAGTCGTCCGGCAAGTTCCTCATAGTTCCACTGAGTCGCCAGTTGGGGATGCAACCGCAGCATCGGCCTTTGCATGAGCAACTTCACCGCATCCCCGACGTCACAAACCCTTGCGCTCGATGCCGGATTCCAACCCCAGGCATCGCAGCCGCCATAACTCGACGGCACGATGATCGTCATTCCCGGCCGTATCCCCGTCAGTGCACTCAGTGGTTCGCTTTCGTCCGGGCCGAGCCAACGCAGAGCGGGCCGCATGCTCCCTCTTGCTTTGCTTTTATCGGCGCCCGCGCCCTCTATGTCGCCAAAGTCCGCCACCCCTTGATCTGCCAGCCAGCTTCGAACCGCCCAGACCGGGAGTGATATGCCTTCAGCCGCGCTGGGCGGGCAAATCGATACGATGTTTCGCCACTTCTCAGGATCACCTTCAATGTCGGCGCGCCAGACCACTTGTACATCTGCCGGTCCCGTCTCTGGGCCGTGGAGAAACACGGCCGCGTCGGGACTCACGGCGGGCTCGGGGGATGTCTGGCTGAGCAGATCCAAGTGCGCCGGCATCAGCACTGGTGCCCGTTTTGCGGGCATCATCAGTACTCGCTGGTCCGTCGTCTCTCCCAGCGACTTCCGTAACGCGAGCACACCCATTTCCACGAAATCTTCTTTGATCTTCCTGCTTTTCGGTTTCTTCTTAGCCTCTCCCAGTACTCCCTTGGTCCGCACGTGCTTGGTCAAGTGTTCGTTTAGCCAAGCCCATGTCGTCCCGATCGCGCCGCCGTATATAGCATCTTCATACTTCTTCGCCGTCTGATCCCTCTGCGCTACAATCGCCGCGTAAGTCGTGCCCCGTTTCGCAGAGCACCGGCCATCCCGGTCCAGCCGGCCGAATCGCTGCTCCAACGCATCCAGGCTGGCGACCTCCGTTACCAGAGCGTCGAAATCCAGGTTCGCTCCAACTTCGATGCACTGCGTCGCAACAACAAACACTGGCTTGTCGGGCTCGCTGCACCGTCCCAACTCGATCTGAGGCCCCCACTTTCTCCAGATGCCATCACGGTCATATGGCCGCGTGCGTCCAGTCAGTAGAATGCTTTCGCAACCCGCATCGGCACTCAGCGCGTCATGCAGACGACGCGCTGTCAACACACGGTTGGCGATCACTCCGATCACCTTCGCACCGTGCTCGTCCCGCATGGCACGCGCCTCTCGCACTAGGCCTTCTACGAGCGCGGTGAACCCACCCTTGGCGGCTTCTTCCTGGTCATTCGGTTCCACGACGACGAGCCGCGCTCTCTTGCCTGCCTCCCAGCGCCGTTTCAGCACCTCATTCTCGCGGTCCTTCTGGGTTTCTCGGAATGCTTCTCCGCGTGGCGTAGCCGACATCTCCACTACCGTCAATGGCAGATCGAGCGGCTGTTCGGCCCAGCCACGGTATTTGGCGATCCACCCCAGCGTTTCCGCGAACGCATGGCTCGTATGCGCCTCATCCAGAATGATCAGCGAGTCATAAGCCACAAGCCCCGCGCGGATCGGTCTTCCATACTCGCTCGCTCCGTAGGCACGAAAAAGTAGACTCGACCCAACTTGATCCACGGTCGAGCAGATCACCGTGGGTTGCAGGGGCGAGTCCTTCCACGAGTCGTCGCGCGGGATACCGCCGCGTAGAACCGCCGTCATCAGAGGCTCGCCGCCCCCCAGATCCTTCAGGTTCTGCGCAAGACTCCCAAGCTCCGAACCAGGCGTCGCGTCCCGCAATCTCTTAGCCAGTTCCTCCGCTCGTTTCGCCGCCTCGTCTACGATCACGCGGCGGTCAACCACAAAGAAGATCCGCCGCGCCGCCTTGGGCGCGCGCTTCGCCAGAGCGTATACGGCAATATCGATCAGAGCGGTCTTCCCTGCCGCCGTGGGCAGGCCGATAGACCGTGGCCATTCGCCCCGTAGCGCCTTCTCGGCCAGCAACTCTTGCCAAGGGAACGGTTCATAATTCCAGACTGCCCTGAAGAACTCAGAAAACGTCATCCGGCATCCTCGCCATCAAATAGTGCGCGAAAGAGCCCGTAGCCGTAATAACGCCCTGCTCCGGCGATCACAGGCCCCGCGACTGCACTTTCAAACCGTACCCGCACATGGCAGTGGTACCGTTGCGGTTTGCCTGTCCGCGCTACTGCCGAGGGAAACGCAGAAGCCTTTGGGACCCCAATGTGCCAAGCGTTGTAATGCAGGTCAATTTCGCGTATCTCCGGCAGTCCGACCCTAGTAAACGCTTCGCGGACCACCCTTTCTGCCTCCTCTCCGTACGGGTCCTTCGGAAATCGGTCGAAAACGAAGGGTGTTACCGTGGACCAGACCGTGTGCGGACGAGTCCAGGTCCCCGGCCGCAACGCACGCCGCCTCTCCTCGGCGTCGGCGACCGAGACGCCCCACCACCCCCACGGCATCTTCAGTTCTTCCACGGAACTCACAGCCTGCCAGCAAATATCGCGTTCCGCGCGTATCAGACTGGTCGGGAGCAGGACCGCGGCTCCGATCACTTCACCCGTCGAATGCGGTGCTCCCACGAATGGCAGTGGAACTACAGCTATGTGGGGACGTTCACTGCGCACTGGCCTGTCCGGCGTACTCTCTGGCCCATGCCCGCTGAGATACTCCGGAATTGGCTGCGGCCCGTGCGCGAGGATGGCTCCGCGCAAGGCCGTCGTAATTGAAAGAGCAGACCGCAATGAGGCGCGTGGCCCTACATCTCGTCGCAACACGATCATGCGATCAAAAATGCTTTTCCCCAGATCCCCCCCTGGAGACTTCTTTGGACTATACAAGGTCGTCGACCCGGCCGAAGGACGGTGAACCTTGCTCCCGCTCTCTTCGAATCTCCGGTGCTGTGCGACTAGCTCTTGCAGCCGCCCCGGATACGGAATTCGCATGCGTCTTCCTTCTCGCGTGTTTGGCACCCATTCCGTCAGCCGCTCTTCCACGGCGGAATCCGCGATCTCTACCGAAACGAAGGACGACGAATGCCCAAGTGAACTGGTACGTTGAAGAACCTGGTCCAACGCGGTCCGTATCTTGGGCGCTGGCACGGCATCCCACACGAAGTAGACGTCGTTGTGCATCAATGTCGCGGAAGGGAAAACGCGTGCTTTCCGAGGACGGCTGTCGGGAAGTGTTTCGGTGTCGTTTACCGGAACGAACGCCTGAACTAGTTTCCGGGGCGTGTGTTCTCCAGCAAGGATGCGAGGCGCGCCTTGTTGTTCGAGCCACTCCAGCGCGGAACGCAACTCGTCCTCAGCACCACCGTCGCCCCAGGCCGCCGTTAGTGCCGAGAAAAGTCGCGATGGGTGCGGTGGCCACTCGGGTTCGGCTTTCGCGTCGCCGTCGTCGAACTCTGCCGAATACACCCGTCCCGTTAAGTAGGTCACGCGTAGCGCAAGCACCGCTTACTCTCCTACGGCCGTCGCCATTGACCGCCTCCGGCTCTCGACTACTAGGTGACTGAGATCTGACGACGGTTGAAGAACGAGGGGTTCCTCCGGCCACGGCAGCCCTACGTCCTTCGCCTTTGCAGCCGCTTCCGCAACCAAGTCCGCCGCCCCATCTGCATCCAATTCGAAATCACGTGTGGTGCCCCGGCCCACGAACTCAAATTTGCCAGGCTTACCGTCCAAGAGGCAACGAGACCGCAGATCATACCCATCCTCGTCTAGGAAGCAGATGGCCGCTAGCCCAAGAGCGGATAAGACCGTCCGCGCCGCCGAATCGATTTCCGTTTTCGCCGGTCCATTCACCGGGAAGCGCAACCGGCGAAGCGCAGCCAGCGACAGCACAGTTTGCTGCTCAGCGTATGCCAGCGTTACGCCGCCATGGTTGAGTACAGACTTCTTGGCCTTGTCTTCGTGGCGGAAAGACGGCGTCACGTTGCCGTGATTGATTTCCGAAGGTTTGAGTCTGACGGCCTGCCCAGTGGTGTCCGTTCGAGCTTCTGCGGGATCGCAAGTCCAGCCGCCGCCCTGCTTCGCGTAAATTTCGACATTGTTTTCGATTTGTAGAGGGTCAATCCGGCTAGCTGGGCGTTTGCCGTCCTTCGAAGTCTGATAGCCGACAATCTCTGAGACTAACGCTCGCTGCACTTTCGCGCCTAGACCGCCGCGAGGCCCTGTAGAATCCCAGAAGCCGAAGATCAGCGCTGTCGGACAAAGTTCGAAGACGGAAGTTGCGGCCGTTGTCTTAGCCGAATTGAGTTTCTCCCCCGGATTTGTTGCTCGGAAAGGTTGGCCCTTGTACATGGCGTCGCGAAAGATCGCATCGCACATGCGGTGCGGCGCTTCAAGCGCTGTGATCCGTCCAACCTCGGCGAGGGTGACGTCACTCCCGTCCCCCGCGAAATCCACGATTAGCATTGGCATTTTCAAACGGCCCCCCTGGTAGGCGCGCAGTAGCGCCAATTCCATTCGGTTGGCCTGTGACTGGACGGAATCCAGCAGAACGGTTTCGACCATCTGCACGGCACCCTTCTCATTGCGCACTTGGCGCTGCTCCTCCGCGTACTCTCCACCTTCATAAGTGGGAGGAAACACCTTCTCGCCCAGCGGCTCCATCCGCGTCACCCGTCGGATCGCGGTGTACTCTCCTGCCACAGCTTTCTTTAACGATTCCAGAGTTATCGTTTCCATTTAACACCTCAGCAGAATAGTCCAGTTCTCATAACGCTGCCAGTTGCATCTTGCCGCCGCAGGCTGCGGTTAGAGTCCGACATTGAGCCGACTATACATGAGATTGTCGGAGATTGCAATGAAAATGTTCTTTAACATAAACCGGTCGTGTGATATCCTCGTCCTTGATACGTTCCCATCAGGGACCACATTGAAGCATGTTAAAGAATATTTTGCTACCAGTTAGGTTAGCAGCACTTCCGCGATCCTTTGATCGCGGCCCCATTGGTTTTCCCGACGGGCGCATTCTGTCGCGCTCACGCCGCGCGAGCGTCCCGTCCCGCGAGATCTCGTGCGCGAGCACTACTGATCGAATCCTCTTCGTTATCGTCTATCAAACGCTGGTCTTGGTCGGTGACTATATCAGCCTGAAGACAGCCGAGATCAGCATCGAACAGGCGCGGAAACTTTTCCGCTCGATTCGGCGGCGGCGGTGCGTGACGCGCAACATCGTGGAGCGGATTTCGATTTGAGGCGGAATTTCGGGCATGTCGAATCTCACTAATTTAGAGAAGCGCAAGTTTGAACAACTGCTCGGAATGGATACCGGGTACGTGTTGAACTTCACCAATCGAAGTTTTGCTGAGTTCATCCGCGACAGCACGGGCCGCGACATTTACGACTCGCGCTACGACTACGGAAGCGGGTCGAAGGCGAATCGTCTGCGGGCATTTTGGCAGAAGGAAAACGATGGCGTCGTCGGAAAACTCATGAGTGAGATGCTCGATTACGCCGACGCAAAAGGAGCGCAGCAGGAGGTATGCCGTCTAATCGTTGCGCGCCTTCTGCAAGATGGTCCAGTTCCTCAGGCGCAATCCGGTTCCCCGCATAACGAGCAGTCATCCCAACAGCAGCGACGCTCTCAAGCACTGGGGCATTTGAAGGAAGAGTTTTTTCAGCTCGCCGACGAGCGGAACAGAAGCAAGGCCGGTCTGGCCCTTGAAAAGCTTCTGAATCGACTGTTTGAGATATTTGAACTCCAACCAAGGCAACCTTTCCGCGTCGTAGGAGAACAGATAGACGGCTCGTTCCAGTTGGATGGCCATATCTATCTCTTGGAATCGAAGTGGGAAGAGCACCCGCTGCCTGAGGCGGATTTGCTGGTGTTCAGGGGCAAGATTGAAGGCAAGTCCACTTTTACGCGCGGCGTTCTTATCGCGCTCAACGATGTTAGCGAACAGGCCAGGGACGCCATCACCAGAGGAAAGGCCCCTTCTTTCTTTGTGATGAACGGACATGACCTTATTATGATTCTCAGTGAAGCAATCAGCCTGACAGACTTCCTTCGAAAGCGCGTCCGTCTGCTGGCCGAAGAAGGATGCATGTGTATTCCCTTTTCAGAACTCGCTTAATACGGGTTTATAGCTTATCGTGGGAGAATCGACGATCCGCTCTTTTCACAATAGGGCTAGGCCGACCCGCGCATCCGCCATGTGGACCGGACAAGGCGCTATTCCTTCGAGGGAGAGTGCCTGAACATAGAATGTCGAACGCCTTGTGCTCCGTTTGTGCTCCGTTAAGAAGCGAGCCAGAGCACAGGGTGAAAACTGGGTTATTCTCAATCGCCAGAAAGAGGTGCAGGAAACGCAATGTTCTTTGTTTCCAATTTATTGTCGTCTTCCCAAGCTGGACGTCGCCGGTTCGACCCCGGTCTCCCGCTCCAACATCTTCTTTTACCCGTAGGCGTTAGGCGCAATCCTCGGGCTCGCTGTTTTTCGCTGTGACTCCAGAGGACTCCACTCACGTTCTCGCGTGCGCCGCTCTTGGGAGTTGGTCGTAGTAGGTCTTGGCTGCTTGGAACGTCTGGAATTTCTTCTTGTGTCGTTTGGTGAGGTGCATTTCGCCTGCGGTTCTGCGGTCGGTCCAGTAGTGGCCGACGAGTTCCTGTCCGGGTTCGTCGACGACTTTGAGCCAGAGTCCGCCCTAGTGCATTGGGCTTCGGTGGCGGACTTCTAGTCGTGGTTCGTTGCGGTAGACGCCGCTGACGCAGTACGCGCCGTCAGTGGTGCAGACGATTTCGTTCCCGACGAGCTCTGAGCCTGATTCTGCGGCGAGGAGTCGCATGCTGAGGCTGGAGTGCGCCTGCTTGATGACCATGTATCCCTCCAGTGGCGGTGTTGGCATTCCGGTGGTGGGGTTCACGTAGTCGGATCGAAACTCGACGTGCCATGTCCCGTCGATGACAGGGCGCTTGACGAACCATCCGTGGAGGATAGGAAGCCTCCACAGCCACAGGTCGAATGCCATGACTGCGTAGAGCACGATGGTCGTGACGACGGTCAAGGCGCAGGTCTGCAACCTCAAATACGGGTCTGCGAGCGATGTCGCCACGCCTGGTGATCGCACGGAGCCGGGCGAGTAGCAGCTCGAACGAGAACGGCTTCGTTAAGTAATCGTCGGCTCCCACATCCAGGCCGCGTACCATGTCCGGGACTGTATCCTTTGCCGTTAGCATTTCTGCGATGATTACCACGCGAAAGTCCGCGCCGACACGCGCGAATGTGCAGGCCTGATTCACGGGCGGATGGAGTGGACTGGCGATCGGGAGCGGCAGGAACGGACTAAACCGCCGCGAGCGCCGCGGTCGGCGATGCTGACGCGCCTTGTGTTGCGTCGTGCGTAACGGGATCGAAGCGGACGCTCACCAGCGATGACAACCCCGGCTCCTGCATCGTGACTCCATAGAGCGCCTGTGCGGCTTCCATCGTCCGTTTGGCGTGCGTGATGACGATGAACTGTGTCTCCGCCGACATTTCCTTGAGCAGACGCGTCAGCCGCTGGATATTCGGCTCGTCGAGTGGCGCGTCGACTTCGTCCAGGATGCAGAACGGGCTCGGCGTGTAGCGGAAAATCGCCATCAGCAGCGCCATCGCGGTGAGCGATTTCTCGCCGCCCGAAAGCAAGGCGATATTCTGCAGCTTCTTGCCCGGAGGCGACGCCATGATGTCGATGCCGCTATCGGCGAGATTGGTCTCGTCGGTCAGCCGCATCTCACCCTGGCCCCCGCCGAACAACGTGCGGAACATCCCCCGGAAGTTTTCGTTGATCAAGTCGAAGGCTTCCTTGAAACGCCGTCGCGACTCGATATCCAGCTCCTGGACCGCCTTTTCGGTGTCGCGAATCGAATCGAGCAGGTCCTGGCGCTGGGTGTTCAGGAAGTCGTAGCGCTGCTGCGCTTCCTGGAATTCCTCGAGCGCTTGCGGATTCACGGGACCCAGCGCCTCGATGCGAGCCCGGATTTCCTGGGAACGAGTCTCGACTTCGGCTACGCCGCCTTCGTCCAGTGCGGTTTCTTCCGTCGCGGCCAGCTCCGCGGCTGACATGTTCAGTTCCTTGCGGCTGGTCTCGTCGAGATAACGCAGATCGCTTTGCTTGCGGACCAGTTCCACTTCGATGGCGCTACGGCGCTCCTGGGAGGCTTGCGCATCGTTTCGCAAAGCCTTGAGCGATTCGTCCAACGCGGCCAGCGATGCGCGTCCCGAGGTCTCCGCCGCGGCCAGGTTTTCGACCCACGCCGTCGCCGATGCCGTCTCGCTCGCCAGCTGCGTGGCCTTCTGATCCAGTTCGATGTTATCTGCGAGCAGCCGCGCGCGTTCCACGCCCATGCGCTCCAGTTCGCGATCGAGCTCTGCGCGCCGCGCGATCATCTGCTGGATCTGCGCCTCGATTCTTCCCGCGGCGGTCTTCTCCGCGCGCAACCGCTCGTCCAGGCCGGCTAGTTCGGCTCGTACATGAGCGTGTTCCTCGCCGATCGAGTGAGCGCGCGCCTGCAAACCCTCATGTTCACCGCGAGCCACTTCCAGAGCCTTTTCCTGATCGAAGCGTTCCTGCTCGCGTTGCGCCACGGCCGCCTGACTTTGCTCGCGCTGCTGGCGGGATCGCTGGTCTTCCTTGGTAAGACGTTCGAGCTCCAGCCGAGCTACGGAAAGACGCTGGCCCGAGCGCGCATATTCCTCGGCCATTTGGCGCTGCTCGTGATCGAGCGCCAGCGCGCCTTTTTCCTGCTGCTGCTGCTGCGCGCGCACGTGCTCCAGCTCTTCAGCCAGTTGCGCCGAATTCTTTTCGAGCTCTTCCAGCGTTCCAGTTAGCGTATCGGCCTCGCGCTCACGAGCTTCCACCTGGGAAGCGAGTTCTCGAAGCTCGCGCTTCAAGGCCAGCGGGCCGCCGCTCGATTTGCGCCCGCCGCTTACGGCGTGGCCGTGATAGCTGACTCCGTCCGGAAGCAGGAAGTAATAGTCCGGATGTTCCGACGCCAAACGCTGGGCCGCGGCGTGCTCCCGGACCAGGAAACATTTCCCGAGGCGCGGCAGATAGTAGGCCTGGCTGAGGCGCAGCGCATCGCTCAGGCGCCCGGCGATTTCGGAACTGATCAAAGTTACAGGCACCTGTGGCTGCGTTCGTCCGTCGTTGACCAGGAACGTCACGCGTCCGTCGGACTCCGCGCGCATCAGCTCGACGCCGCGCTCAGCCTCCGCCCAATCCGAGACGACGACGTACTCCAGTTCCTCATGCAGGAACGTTTCGCACGCCTTCTCCCAGGCCGGATCGGTGACTTCCACGAAATCCGCCAGTACGCCCGCGGGCTTGAATCCGGTGACCTGCCCACGTTCGATCGCAGTGAACAGCCGCTTGACCGATTCCGTCGTATAAGCCCGATGCGAGAGAATCTCATCCAGCGAATCGCGGCGGGCTTTTTGGCGCGATAGCGCGGTGCGCACTTCCTCCAGGCTTTGACGGGAGACGGCGACCGCGGCTTGCCTGGTCTTCAGGTCTTCTTCCACGCGATGCCTGCGATCGGCCAGCGATTCCAGCTCCAGTTGCTGCGCCGAAAGCTTCTTGGACAGCTCCGCCTTCACCTGATCCAGCCGAGCCAGATCACCCGACGCGATCTCTTCTTCCTTGCGGGCGCGCGCCGAATCGCGCTCGATCGCGGCCAGGTATTCGTCGATCTGCACCACCTGGTTGCGCAGCGTCGAAACTTCGCCCAGCAATTGCAGCACGCGCATGCGGGCGGTTTCGAGTCCCCGCTCGCGATCTCGAAGATCATTTTGCAGCGTGTCCCGCTCGGCGGTTTTCGCTTGCAGCCGCTCGCGCAGCGACACGCTCTCCGCATCCAGGCGCGCTATGTTTTGCGCGTGAACATCGAGCTCGCTCTGCTGCTGTCCCCGGCGCGTTTCGAGGTCCTGCGTTTCCGTCTCGTTCGCGGTGAGACGCTCGCTGATCGCGCCGATCTGCTTGGCTTGCAGCTCCAGCCGGCCGCGTGTCCGCTCGCTTTCGAGATTCAACTCCGCCACGCGAGCGCGCGCCGCAGTCAGCTCGGCTTCCGTGCGATAACAGGTTTCCTGCAGGCGAGTATGCTCGCCTTCCTTCTCTTGCAACTGCCCGGAGATCTCGGTGAATAACCCTTGGGCCTGGCTCAGATCGAGCGCCATGCGAGCCGCGTCGCCTTCGAGCATCCGGAATCGCCCCGCGACGGCCTGGCGAAGGAACGTCACCATCTCCGTGCGCAATTCCTCATACCGGCGAGCCTTGGACGCCTGCCGCTTCAGCGAATTCACCTGCCGTCCGACCTCTTCCAGAATGTCGAACACGCGCGAAAGATTCTGCTTGGCGCTTTCGAGCTTCGCTTCGGCCAGCCGCTTGCGCGTCTTATATTTGCCGATGCCTGCGGCTTCTTCGATAATCGCTCGGCGGTCGGCCGGCTTGTTGGAAAGAATCTGGCCGATCCGGCCCTGCTCGATGATGGCGTAGCTTTCCGGCCCCAGGCCTGTCCCGCTGAACAGATCCTGGATATCGCGCAGCCGGGCGGACTTGCCGTTGATCAGGTATTCGCTCTCACCCGACCGGTACAGCCGCCGCGTGATCGTAATGTCTTCCGGGTGGGCGTGGCCATTGCCATTTCCGTTCCCGTGGCCGTTCTCATGAGCCTCGTGTCCGCCGGCCACCAAATGTTGCCCAAGCGGGTCCACCATGCTTAAGGTGACCTGCGCCATCCCCAGCGGCTTGCGTTCCCGGGTGCCCGCGAAGATCACGTCTTCCATCCGCGTGCCGCGCAGGCTCTTGGCGCTCTGCTCGCCCAAAACCCAACTGATCGCGTCACTTATGTTGGATTTTCCACAGCCGTTCGGCCCCACAACGGCCGTGATGCCGGATCCGTGGAACTTCATGTCCGTGCGATCGTAGAATGACTTGAAACCGTGGATGTCGACGCGCTTAAGCTTGAGCAATGCGGGCCCCTTCCATAAAAAAAGACGCTTTCATGTTCACAACAAGGGGGAGGGTTGAAACCATCCTAAACCCATCGGAAGTGAAAGTAAAGCGGGTGAACCACCGAATCTTGGGGTCTCGGTACTGCTACCACTAGATATTGTGGTGCAGAACCGGTAATAAACACCCCCGCATCCTGTCTGAGCTGGTAGAAAGCTCCCTACAGGCAGGAAGGCGATGCTGGTGGAAACGCTCATAACAACAAAACACGAGGATCCCGTTCCCATTATCCCCAACGCGCTGGCCGAGATGTACCGCGACCACCATACGATGGTGTTCCGGACGGCCTACCGGATTACCGGCAACGCCGCTGACGCCGAAGATGTCCTGCAGACGGTGTTTCTCCGGATGGTCCGCCGGGAGGATGCGGCCGACGCCATCGAGCGCCCCGAAAATTATCTGCGCCGGGCGGCGGTGCACGCGGCGCTCGATCTGGTCCGCGCCAGGCGTGCGGGCGCGGAAGTAGATTTAGACCGGCTGCCGGCCGCTACTAGTTCGCGGCCGGATCAGGGCGATCTTCGGGATCTTCTCCGGCAGGAGTTGTCGGAACTTCCCGCGCGTTCGGCGGAAATCTTCACCCTGCGATTTTTCGAAGGGTTGACCAATCGCGAGATCGCGGACGCGCTGGGGATTTCTTCCATCACGGTGGCAGTGACGCTGCATCGGACCCGCCGGGCACTTCAAAAGAAACTGAGGCACAAATCATGACCAACCAGGACTTCGATCGTTTGGTGAATTCCATCCGTGACGACGTGCCCGATGCGGAGGTCACGCGCGGCGCCGCGGATCGCGTGCGCGAAAAATTGGGCACGGCCGGCCCTGACGACATCTGTGCGCAGTTTCGTGCCGATTTCGACGCGTACCGCGCGAGAAATCTGTCCGAAGGCCGAAGCATGCTGGTCGAAGATCATCTGCATTCCTGCGTCGCCTGCCGCCGTGAATACTCGGGCACGAAGAATACGTCCGTGATCCCGATCTCAAAGCCGATCGACCGCCGGTTAGGATGGGCCGCCGCAGCCGCGGTGCTGGTCGGAGCCTTGGCGATCAGCGGCTACGCGCTGTCTCCGCGAATCGACCGTGCGCTGGCGCCTTCCGGTGCGCGAGGAACCGTCGCCAGCGTGGCTGGAACCCTGGTGCTGGTGTCCGAAGCCGCGACCATGCCGCTGGCGGCCGGAGCGGAGATCGCCGAGGGTCAGGAAATCCGCACGGGCAAGGGGTCGCGCGCGATGATCCGCCTGCGCGACGGTTCCCGCGTCGAAATGGATGAGCGCAGCGATCTGGAACTGAGCGATCGCTGGTCCGGGAAAACCATTCGCCTGGCGCGCGGCAGCGTCCTGGTGGAAGCCGCCAAGCAGCACCGCGGCCATCTCGAGGTCGCCACGGCCGATGCCCTGGTGTCCGTCAAAGGCACCATTTTCGGCGTCAGTTGGGGCTTGAAAGGTTCGCGCGTCTCCGTGGTCCAGGGCGAAGTCAAAGTCGATCATGGCGGGCTGTCGAAACTTCTTCACCGTGGCGAGCAAACGGCCACGGATCAGAGTATGGCGCTGACCACCGTCGCGGCTGACATCTCCTGGAGCCAGAATGCCGCGCAATATCTGGCGATGCTGGGCGATCTTGCGGCGATCCAGGCGCAGGTCGACCAAATACCTCCTCCGGCCCTGCGGTTTTCCTCACAGTTGCTGGATCGAGTGCCGCCCGCGTCCGTCGTGGTCGCCTCCATTCCCAACCTGAGCCAGACGCTGGCCCAAGCCACGCAGATTTTCGACGACCGCGCCCGCCAGAGCGCATCGTTCGCGGAGTGGTGGAACGGGACGCGAGCCCAGGCCATCCGCCAGGCGCTGGACCACGTGCGTGCCGTGAGCGATTACCTGGGAGACGAAATTCTCGTGGCGGCGCCGCTCAACGGCCCTCCGATCGTGCTGGCCGAGGTCCGCCGCGATGGGCTGGACGCGTATCTGACCCAGGCCGGGATCACCGGTCCCCGCGCGTTCGATGGCCACCTGGTGGTCCTGGGGGCCACCGCGGTCCCTGCCGCCGGTCCATTTCCAGCGAGTCCCCTGGGCGCGCAACTCCTCGCCAGCTATCAAAATGGCGCCGGACTTCTTTTGGCCGCGAACATGGAACAAATCATGGCGCGCAACGTACCTACTGCTAACGTGCCGAATCCAGCCGCAATCGTCGGCGTCGATAATCTTCGCTTCGTGGTCGCCGAAAGCAAGACCAGTGCGGCCTCGCCGTTGAATACGGCTTCCTTCACGTTTTCGAGCGCGCGCCACGGACTGGCGAGCTGGCTGGCCGCTCCGGGACCCATGGGATCGCTCGATTTCGTGTCCCCCCAGGCGAGTTTCGCCACGGCGTTTGTGACCCGCGATCCGCGCCAGCTGCTCTCCGAGCTGATCGCCGCCGTGGGGCCGCAGGCCACCGACGCGCTGAACGCATTTCAACAACGTGCCGGCTTCAGCCCGCTCGACGATGTCGCCGGATCGCTCGGCGGCGAAGCGACCATCGCGGTGGACGGTCCGCTGCTGCCGACTCCCAGCTGGAAGATCGCCGTCGAGGTCGACAACCCGTCGCGCCTGGAATCGGCCATCGAACAGGCCGTGGCTTCGATGCAGCGTGTCGTGAGCCAGAATAATGCCCCGCAGAGCGGAGTCACGCTGGTCAATGAAACTGTGAACGGGCGGACGTTTTACACACTCACGCTCGCCAAGGTGACGATCCAGTACGTCTTCGTGGACGGCTACTTACTACTCGCGCCCAATCGCGGCCTGCTGACGTCCGCCATCGACGGCCGGGCGTCGGGACAGACGCTGCCCGCCTCCACCGCGTTCCGGGCGCAATTGCCGCTCGATACGCATACCGATTTCTCCGCCATCGCGTATTACAACCTGGGCAGCGCCGTCGGGCCTATCGTCGATCAACTGAACGCCAGCGGCCTGTTGACACCCGACCAGCAGAAGCAGATCTCGGCGCTCACCGCGAATCGCGCGCCGACTCTGGTGTATGCCTACGGCTCGACCGATCAAATCCTGGTGGGTAGCCGCAACAGTATCGCGGGTATGGGGCTCGATGCTCTTTCCAGCTTGGGATTGGGCTCGGCCATCGGTCCCCTGGTGCGGACCCTGTCGCTGGCTCCACAATAGTAAAGCATGGACCCTGTTATCGAACTGGCCGGTTTGAGCGTCCGCTTCGGTAATCGGGAAATTCTCCATAACCTGCGTGTCTCACTTTCCGGACGGACCATCGGGCTCCTGGGCCCGAATGGGGCGGGGAAGTCGACGCTGATCCAGACCTTGCTGGGATTTGTCCCCCTGAGCGCCGGATCCGCGAACATCTTCGGACACGATATCCGCCAGCAGACCCGCGAACTTCGTGCGTTGATCGGCTATATGCCGGAGAACGATTCGTTCATCGCCAACCTGACCGCCGTCTCGTTCGTGCGCATGATGGGGGAGCTGGCGGGACTTCCGCACGATGCCGCGCTCGAACGCGCTCACGAAGTCCTGTTTTACGTCGGACTGGGCGAAGCGCGCTACCGGCTTCTGGGGACCTATTCGCTGGGTATGAAGCAACTGGCGAAACTGGCGCAAGCGATTGTCCACGGCCCCCGGCTGCTGATTCTGGATGAGCCCACCAACGGCCTCGACCCGCCGGCGCGCCTGCGCATGATCCGCCTGATCAAGGAAATGAAGCAGACCGGCAGCATGCACATCGTGGTCTGTTCGCATCTGCTGCGCGACGTGGAAGAGACCTGCGAGGAGGTGTTGATCCTGAAGCAGGGCCGCATCGTGCATTATTCGAACCTCGAAGAAGAGCGTCGCGCCAACAAGCGCTTCGTGGAGCTGGAAACGGTCGGCGACGAGAAGGATTTCGCCGGCGCGCTCACTGCTCTGGGCTGCGAATGCGTGGGAGCGGGCCTGGGCCGGCTAAAGATGGTTCTGCCGGCCGAGTTCGAGCTGCGCGAAATCTATCGCCTGGCTGCGGAGCGCGATCTGCAATTGCGCCGCCTCAATTATCGTCGCGACACGCTCGAAGACATCTTCCTGAAGGCGATGGAGGCTTAAGGTTGGCCGTATACAAGCGCACCTACTCTGCCTACGAAGGTTCTTTCACGCCCGCCTGGTCTCGATTCCTGATCCTGCCGCGCTACAGTTTCGCGCACCTGTGGCAATCGAAGTTCCTGGTGATGTTCTTCATGGCCTGCTTCTTCTACCCGCTGGGTTGCGTGGGATACATTTATCTGGCGAACAATCTCTCCATCCTGAGCTCGTTCGGCCTGCCTCCTCCCGTTGGTGAATTCCTGAAAGTCCAGCCAAGCCTGTTCCTGTACTTCTGCTACGTGCAGGCTGCCTTCACCTATGTGCTCACAGCCTTCGTCGGACCAAGCTTAGTCTCGCCCGATCTGGTCAACGGCGCCATGCCTCTGTACTTGTGCCGGCCCTTCTCTCGAACCGAATACATCGCCGGCAAGATGAGCGTGCTGGTGTACCTGCTTTCGATGGTCACCTGGGTGCCGGGCTTGATCCTGTTCGTGATTCAGGCCAGCCTGGCGGGCTGGGAATGGACCAAGGCGAACCTGTGGATCGCCGGATCGATCTTCATAGGATTGGCGGTGTGGGTCCTGGTGCTCTCGCTGCTGGCGCTGGCGCTTTCGGCGTGGGTCAAGTGGAAGATCGCGGCGGGCGGCTTGGTCCTGGGCGTGTTCTTCGCGGGAGCTGGATTCGGCACGGCGCTGAACAGCGTGATGCGGACCAGTTACGGCAGCCTCCTCAACCTGACTGAGGTCATGTTCACGATTTGGTCCAAGCTCTTCCGCTGGCCTTCGGATACCGGCATCTCGGTCGAAGCCTCCTGGATCTGCGTGGGCGTGGTGTGCGCGACCTGTCTCTGGCTGTTGGTTCGGCGCGTGCGTGCGTTTGAGGTCGTCAAATGAACGACCGAATCGTACTGGATAACGTTTCGCGATTCTACGGCGAAGTGCTGGGCGTGAACCGCGTGACGCTGTCCGTTCCGCCCGGCATTACCAGCCTCGTCGGTCCCAACGGCTCCGGCAAGACCACGCTGATGAACCTGATCACCGGCCTGGTCCGTCCCACGCGCGGCTCGATCCAGGTTCTGGGCATTTCCCCGACGGATCCGGAAAAACTGTTCCGCGTGTGCGGCTACGCCACCCAGTTCGATTCGTTCCCGCGAGGCATGACCGGCTTCGAGTTCATCTCCTCGTATCTGCGCCTCTCCGGCATGTCGCACGACGACTGCCAGCGTACCACCGCCTTCGCCATCGGCCGCGTCAATCTGGGCGAGGCCGCGCATCGCAAAATCGCCGGCTATAGCAAGGGCATGCGGCAGCGCATCAAACTGGCGCAGGCCATCGCGCACGATCCTCGCGTGCTGGTGCTGGACGAGCCGCTCAATGGTCTCGACCCCCTGGTGCGCGCCGAAACCATCGCCCTGTTCCGCGAATTCGCCGCCGAAGGGCGCCACGTGATCGTCTCCAGCCATATCCTGCACGAAGTGGACACCATCTCCGATCAGGTGATTCTGCTCAGTAACGGTTACGTCGTCGCCGAGGGGAAGATCCATGGCGTCCGTGAGGAGATGCGCGAGCACCCCATGCAGGTGATCATCCGCTGCACGCGCGCGAATCTGCTGGCATCGCGAGTATTCGAACAGGATCACGTCGTCGAAGTCCGGTTGCACGCCGACGGCGGCGGATTGCTGGTGAAAACCCGCGACGCGGATCGCTTCTACAAAGCGCTGAATCATCTCGCGCTCGACGGAGTCGGCATCGAAAGCGTCGCCCCGGCCGACGACAACGTCAATTCGCTCTACGAATACCTGATCGGTGGAGAGGAGAGCACCCGATGACCGGGCAGTGGTTCTCGCAGATCGGCCTGGTGATCCGGCTGGAGATGCGTAAGACGTTTTTCTCGCGCCGCGGGTTGTGGGTCTACCTGCTGGCTCTGGCTCCGGTGCTGATCTTCCTGGGGCACTCTCTCTCGGAGATCAGCAATCGCAAGGAACGCCAGGAGATGAATGCCGCGCATCCGGTCTCGACCGAGGCTTTGCGATCCATCCAGCGTGGCGCGAGCCTTGAAGAGGTCATCGAAAAAGTCGGAGAACCCTTCAATAAGGTGGAATTCCACCGTCCCAACATCAACATCGACGTTTACCAATACACCGATGGCGAGAGCGTTTTTCAGTTTCAATTCCAGGATAGCCACCTCAGGGCGATCAATGAGCAGGACCGCGACACCATTCCCAAGGACTCCCTGATCTTCGCCGGCGTCTTCCAGTTCTTTTATCTGCGGCTGGCGATCTTCTTCGGATGCGTGGGCGTGTTCACCAACCTGTTTCGCGGCGAGATGCTGGATAAGAGCCTGCATTTCTACCTGCTCACTCCCATTCGCCGCGAGATCCTGGCGATCGGCAAGTATCTGGCCGGCCTGATCGCCACGGTGACGATTTTTTGCACCAGCACGTTTCTGCAGCTGGCCGCGCTGTCGTTGCATTTCACCGGCAGCGAAGTTTCCGATTACCTCGCGGGCGGCGGCTGGGGACACGTCGCGTCTTATCTGGGCGTGACCGCGGCTGCGTGCTTGGGTTATGGCAGCATCTTTCTCGCGGCTGGATTGCTGTTCAAGAATCCCATTATTCCCGCGGCGACAGTCCTGGTCTGGGAAGGCATGAACATGTTTCTTCCGGCGGCGCTCAAGAAGGTGAGCGTGATTTTCTACCTGCAGTCGCTGAGTCCGGTGGTCGCGCCCCCGGATGCCAAGATGCCCGTCCTGGAAAAACTATTAGTAACTGCCGCCGAGCCGGTACCCGCGGCATGGGCGGTGCTGGGATTGCTGACCTTGACGATCCTGGTTCTGGCAATCGCGGCGCGAAAAGCCCGCAAGCTCGAAATAAATTACAGTACCGACTAGTCTCCTGTCCCAGTGGATCGTGCGATAAGTCGGGTGGGGCGTGCTAATCAACACCAGTATCAGCAGGCTCCGCAGCAGAATTACGATCCTAATCAGCAACCGTACGCGCAGCAGCAACAGAATTACGCGCCTACTCAACCTCCAAGGTATAGCCGATAATCCACTGGTGCGAAACCCGACGACCTGAAAGCCCGAAACCCTCAGGTGCCTTGGGCGCAAATCGTCGGGTTTCGTAATATTATCATTCCCGCGTATTTTGGATTGACTGGGACGTGGTATGGCAAGCAGCCCAAGGACAAGTGTCCGGCTCTCCGGGAGCAGGTGGCACAAATTCTGGCCGTAGAATCCGAACGACCTGACTAGTTGAATTCGGGTTCTCAGTAAGTTGTAAAATCGCCTTTGTTCACCTTTCTCGGGCTGCTCCTTTCCTCTCGTGCGGCGCTGATCGCCGAGAATCTGTTCCTGCGGAAACAACTGACAATGTTCAAGGAACGCAAGTTGAAGCCGCGGCCAGCGTCTCATGCGACACGGCTGGCGATGATGGCGCTGGCGCGGTTTTTCGATTGGCGCGATGCTCTCGTCATCGTCAAGCCCGAGACCTTTATCAAGTGGCATCGCACCGTATTCCGCATGTTCTGGCGCTGGAAGTCACGGCGAATAGGCCGTCCGCCTCTTCCGAAAAACCTACGCGAACTGATTCGGCAAATGGATCGCGAGAATCTGACCTGGGGAGAGGAACGGATCGCGGATGAGCTCTTGCTGAAACTTGGCATTCGTGTGTCACCGCGGACGGTCCGTAAGTACCTCAATTCATTCCGGCCGCGCGGTTCTTCTGGGAGCCAGCGATTGGGCGATTTTCGTGCGAACTCATGCAAACGCCATCGTCGCGTGCGACTTCTTCATCTCCGTAACGGCATCGTTCCGAGTCGTGTACGTCTTTGTCGCGATGGAGATCGGTTCCCGGCGGATTTTGCACACCAACGTCACCGCGCATCCGACAGCGGAATGGACCATCCAGCAGTTCCGGGAGTTCTTGGCGTTCGACCATCCTTACCGTTTCGTAATCCACGACCGCGACGGAATCTTCTCGCCGCGTCTAGACGCCGAATTTAAAAGTTTCGGTGTTCGGGTCTTGAAGACTCCGGTTCGAGCGCCCAAGGCCAATGCTTTCTGCGAAAGACTGATTGGGAGGATTCGCCGGGAGTGTCTCGATTTCCTGATCCCGATCAAGGGCACCACTTGCGGATGATCATCAAAGAGTTTGTCTGCCATTACAATCGCGGCCGTCCTCATTCTTTGTTGGGACCTGGAATTCCGGAACCACCCCAAGCAATGGCTCCGGCCAGCGTCCATCGGCACAAACTTCCCGCTGGTTACCGCGTCGTCTCAAAGGCGATTCTCAGTGGGCTGCATCATGAATATGGCTTGGAAAAGAAGGCCGCATGATGCCGGATTGAGTTTTGCGGAGCACACCTAGGCGCATCAGCCAAAAATTCACAAATTCTCCGCGAGACTGATCGTCCTGTTGAACCTTGAGGAACGCTACAGCTACAGTTTTATCTACAGTCGGATTTCCGGGAACCCTGGAGATGCCCGCATCAGCTTGATTCTGTTGGTCGGGGCGGGGCGATTTGAACGCCCGACCCCCCTGCGCCCAAGGCAGATTCTGGGGCTTCCCCGAAAGTGCCTGTTTTCTGATGCTTAGGTTTCAAGCAGATGCGGCGAGCCTATTGAGACTTGTTGAGCGGTTTGGAATCTGGAGGCTTTGGGCAACTACAAAATTGACTACATCAGAATTCGAAAACCGATTTCTTTTCGGACGATAGCTATGCTCGCGCCGCATGAATTAATTGACCATACGGGCAAGCTCTTCCTGCTGGCTTCGCTTCAGATTTAGTAGACCGCCCAAGTACCCATCACTGGAGTGGTCAATCGGCGGGCGCAGCCGCAGAAATGACGACGCGGTAAGATTAGGCTCTACCTCTAGAGAGCCTCGAATGCCGCAACACAGACCCCGCCCCCAAACCACGGCAGCAGAAACAGAAGAAGAGGTCATCAAGGAAGACTCAGGACCGCCCTCACCCGCTCCGCCGACACCTCAGCCTTCTCTCGGGCCCGACTATAAGCCAGTAGCCGTCGATCCTGACGACGCCATGATTGAAGAACCGAACGACGATGCCTTCTAAGGATACGGAGCCCAAGCCAGGAGATAGGAAAGTTGAGTAGGAACTTGACAGCTTTTTTAGAACCGCGCCACTGATGGCCTGCGCACTCAGGGTGTTCGCAAGGCAGCTTGCTGGTGGGCCAAGAAGCTGCAGGACGGCTCTCTGAGGGGTGGCACGAGGGATAAGCTGGAGACGCGAAGAAGCCCGTGCGGGGACGAAGGGAAGTAAGAGAAGTCGTGGCTGCAAAACCATGTCCGTTCTGCGGAAACCGCGCCCACAGCAAGATCGTGGGGGATGCGTATGAGCTCGATTGCGGCTTTTGCGAGATTCGAATCGAGATTAGCAAGGTTGCCTACGCTATTCCGTGCACCAATGTTGAGGCCCTGCTTGGCTACGTTCGCGAACGGATGGCACGGGGAGCCGGAAGGCCACGAATCGATCGCGGTGCCATGCAGAAGCTGGCGCCGAAAGTACCGGGTGAGTGACCCGAGGGACCGCGTCAGTGAATCCGTGATCGATGCTCTTCGAGTGCAAGGTTTCGAAATTCACGAGAGCGTGATGAGTACCGAGGGCATGATCTATGGTGTTCGGTCCACAGCTGAATCGGCTTGGGTAAAGGGCAGCGAATTGCTTGATCTTGCGGCCGGCCGAATCACGCTGGCTGAGATCGCTGTGCGTCAAGCGAAGCAGAAGCCGACCCCCGATCAGGGGTGACTCATGAAATACAATCCCAGGTCTTCAGACACCCTAGCGAGCCGGTGCGCCGATGAATGAAAAAGGCCCGTGGGTGAGTGAAGAATCGATTCTGGAGGCGTTGAAAGAAACCGTTTCCAAGATCAAGAGAAGGAATCTAGTGGGCTGTCCCTGAGACATCGCTACCACGCCGGAATCCGTTTGCGCACATCAGAGTATTTCCACTGAAAGGGTTTGGCGGCCTTCTGATAGAGGCGGATGTAACGCAGGATTTTGCGTTTCAGATCGGCGACGGAAGTGAAGATGCCGCGGTCGATCACGTCTCGTTGAAGCTTGCTGAACCAGCTCTCGACCTGATTGAGCCAAGACGAATAGGTCGGGGTGAAGTGCAACTGCACGGTGGGATGCTGCGCCAGGAAGCTCTTCACCAGTTCGGTCTTGTGGGTGGCGAAGTTATCCAGAATGACGTGGACCTCGCGATCCACGGGCTGCGTGCCGACGACCTCCTCTAAGAATGCAACGAACTCCTGGCTGGTGTGCCGCGGTGCGGTCTGGCCGAGGACCTCACCCGTCTGCGGATTCAGGGCTGCGTAGAGCGACAGCGTTCCGTGACGGTAGTATTCAAAGCCGTGCTTTTCGGCACGCCCTGGCGATAACGGCAACCGGCGGTCGAGCCGGTCCAGCGCTTGGATGGCGCTCTTCTCATCCACGCAGAATACGGCGGCGTTCTGGGGCGGATTCAGATACACTCCGATGATGGCTGCCGCTTTCTCTTCGAACTGCGGATCGTTGGAGGCCATGTAGCGCTCCAGCCGGTGCGGTTTCAGATCTGCCTCTTTCCAGATGCGCGCAATCAGGTTCTTATTGACCTTCATCACCGCCGCCATCTTGCGCAGCGACCAATGCGTGGAGCCATCCGGTGGCGCTTGCCGGGTTCGTTCCAGCACTTTAGCGACACGCCGGGCTCTTGATCCAGCAACTTCAGATGCAGATCGCTTAGCGTTTCGCTGCGCGGCCCGTACTTCTCGATGAGGCGGGAATGCCTTCGCGCGCTTCAGACTCGCCCAGAAAGTACAGGCCGTAGGGTGTAATTATGCCAGCCCTGACATTGGCGATCTCCTCCTGGACATTCAGCGGTTTCACTCCGGGCTTTTTCACGGCGGGGCGGGCTGACCGGCCTGCGGCCGAGCAACGCCGCGAGGGTCAGGAGCATGCCCGCCGCCGCGAGAATGCGAACGGGCGGCCGGCTGCGGGCGAAACGGGCTTTATGAAACGGCATATTGAGTGTCGGCGCTAAGACTCAATGAGAGTCCCCCGATTGATAGTACATGACTGCGTAATACGGTGTTTCGCCTCTATTGCATGGCAGGAACATACCATTCGTGCGGAGAGCGCCGATTACTCCTGTATACTCGGCCAGCTTTTACCAATTCTTGGCCCAGCAAGCGCGACATATAAGCGCCGGATGCAAAATAGACCAGTAAGCGCCGCGTGAGCGGCGTTCATCGGCGGAGCAAAACCAGACCGTCGAAGACTGGTTCCATCGAACATTCCCATGGAGTTGTGTTTTGTGGAACACCGGAGAGGTGTACACAGTGGAGCTCTATGCGTGGGTTCGGCGAGCGGTCGTCGGAGTCTGGACTGACTGGCGGTCCGTTCTCGTCATCGTGACGCCAGCGACGGTCATCGCATAGCATCGCAAAGGCTTCCGACTATTCTGGAGATGGAAGATCCGGCGCGGACGCACAGGTCGTCCAGAAGTTCCGCTGGACGTTGGTGATCTCATTCGCAGGATGAGCCGGGAGGATCCGATGTGGAGCGCTCCCGGAATTCACGGCGAACTGCTCAAGCTCGGCATCGAGATTGGCGAGACCTGTGTTGGTAAATACATGGTCCGGCGCCGGAAGCCGCCATCGCAGACGTGGCACTGTTCCTGGAGAACCATGTCAACTGATACCCATGGCTCTCACTTGTTGCACGAAGTGTTCGCCGAAGATTCCATCTCGATTCGCGCAATAGATAGCATGGCGCAGAATCCCAGGGGAATGCTTGGATCAGTTGTCGGGCAGTCCATTCGGCGGTTGGATGGGCAGTCACGTTGAAGTGGAAGATGCGGCGCCGATCATGAGCCAGCACCAAATCACCGATCAAGAACGCATCTTTCGCTGGAGAAGGATTCGCCGGAGCCGCGATCGGTCCAGCCGCCGACACTGGGGCGTGTGGTTTCAGTGCCGCAAGTCGGCGAGCTCCACCACCGCTAGGAACGACGCGTCGCTTGAATCACGCACATCAACTCCCTTCAGCCAGGCATGACAAATGCGCGTTCGTAAGCTGACTGCGAGGGACTGCCAGTAGCGCACACGAACGCGCACTTGTCACCATGACTGGGCGGACTGTGGACTGGAATACTCACTCCGTGATAGCATCCGCATGTGTGGCTGACGAGAAAAGCAAAACCAGACCAAAAGATGCACATCGTGTCAACGTGCACTAAGGTCGTAAGGTCGAATACCGGTGCACAAAGTTCAGCTATACTGCTGATGAGCTGACGGAGGCCGTAACGAAGGTCAGCTCGAAAAGTTGTCGAGAAGGATCTGAAGGGTCGGTAACGGAACTCGAGGACAAACGCTCATGAGTCTTATTCTTGTGATTATCATACTGTTGCTTCTTTTTGGCGGGGGCGGCGGATACTATTACGGCGGCCCGATGGTCGGAGGCGGGATTGGCGGCATATTACTTATCGTGCTAATAATCTACCTTCTCATGGGAAGACGGGCTAAACTCTAGGCCCTTTCTCGCTGCTGATTCCTCACGCCGCAGCGGCATGCTCTGCGCTGCGAGGCGGCCAAAATCCCTCGGTATGCGGGCGCATCCGGCATGCCAGCCTCAATTTGCAAATGGAAGTGTCGAAACCCGCGGAGCCTCCGACTACGGTGTGCCGGAAGGTTCGCGAGGTTTATCGAGCCATGCAAGAGAGAATGGAAGGACCGGCTCAGCGAGGCACCGATTCAGGGCTAGCGCGCCCGTAACGTTCAGATCCATTATGCACCGGGACGGTTCCATGACGAGTCTTTCCCTGGCTAGTGGCAACTCAATTCTCCGACGACGACTCATCTGAGTTAATCCTCAATGGGTCTTTCGCCGCAGGGGTCCGCGCGGCCCGGCCCTGGTAGGGTCGGACGCTGGCGCGGTAGCGCGTAGGATCGTCCTTGACTTGTATCCGGGGTTTCCCCGTTCGTGCCCGGTTAGGATTCTCCGTAGCCCCGTTTCCAATGTCCGCCACATCGCACGTAGCGTGCGGATTTACCGCACTACATACTCCTGCACGGTTCGCAGCAAGGGTTATGAGGTGTATCAAGATGGGGCGGCTGCCGAAGATGACTGCGGATGCGAGACTCGGTACCCATAGAAGAGTCCCAAGGTCCCATACAGCCATTCCCTGCTCCACCGCTTCCATCCGAAGCCCTGGCGCTGAGCGGCTCCGGCCAGATGGCGCCGAATCTTCTTTTCTACCCAGTCTCGGATGTACCCGAAGCTCCGGCGCAACGAACGCGAGGGAAATACGGGGGACGTAGCCTTCCTCCCGGCGCAGGCTAGTCCAAAAAGCGGAATCGATCAAAGCGGCTAAAGTCGCCGCATCGGGTAGCGTGGCGGCATGCTCAGCGGAGAATTGCGCTAAGGCGGAATGAGTCGCCAAATGGCTATAAATGCGAACCGGCCGCTAAGTGCGCGGCGGCGTAGGTCGGCTGGATCACCAGGCAATACCGCCTTCAAGAAATGCGGCAACCGTGTGGCGGGCCAAGGATACCGCGCTGGAGCAATTCATGTACTCCTAGTTTGCGGCTCCGCGCCCGTCATGCACAATCGCTTCTTTAGCGGCCACCTCCACGCGCAATACACCGGATGGGTAGCCGCTGGATCACTGCGAGCCGGCCGTCGCCGAATTGCTACTCATCTGCTCTTTCATTTTCTTCTTCATCCGGCGATTCTTCATTCTTTCCCGGGCCCAGTGCTGATACGGCAGACGTTGCTTTAAGTCCACGCCGATATCGAAGAACTGCGACTCCACCGGCAGGTCCGTGCAGACGCGGTTGATGCCATCGCAGGGCAATTGTTTGCCGCCTGCCATAACCCCCGATAGGTCCGGTTTGCCATCGGAGGTGCGAGGCGTCGACCGGCCGTTGCGCAACACCGTACATGGTGCATCGGCGCGCAATCCGGATTAACAGTATCTCTCGCGACGGAGCAATCTGAAGGGGCCAACTGCGGTACGCAGCACGATCACCGGCACCAGCAGCGCTGGTGGAACGGGCGGGATCGCAACGGCGTACTTCACCACACCAGTGGGGCAGGTTCGCAACCACCGGATACTCACGATCAAAGCCACCGCGTTGGTCGCCCGCGCGGAGGAGCGAGAACTAAAAAGCAGGAAAGCGATTCGGTGTTATGCTTCACTTAGGGAGCCGTATCATGATCAAGAAAATCGCGTTCGTAGCCCTCGCTTCAGCACTCTCTGCATTTGCAGCGACCTGGACGGGGCAGATTTCAGATAGCGCGTGCGGCATGAGCCACGCCAAAATGATGGCCGGGGACAACAAGCTGAAGACCGACCGCGATTGCACGCTCGCTTGCATCAAGGCTGGCAGCAAGTATGTTTTCGTTAGCGATGGCAAGGTCTACAATATCTCGAATCAAAAACTAGCGGCGCTGAAGGTACACGCGGGAGAAACCATTCAACTTACAGGAACCATGAAAGGCGACACCGTCACGGTATCCAAGATCGCGGCGAAGTAGCCCCCTTTAAGCTAGAAGGAAACGTAATGGCATCTCAACCGAATAAATGCGCTCATCCGAGTTGTCTGTGCACCGTAAAACAGGGAACCAAGTATTGCAGCACGTTCTGTGAGGGTGAAGCCAAGACGGCCGACATCGTCTGTAGTTGCGGCCATCCCGGATGCGGTACGAGCAAAGCGCCACAGCGCGGGTAACCCAACGCGTGTTCGTCTATCTCGCGGTGATCCTGGCCGGGTAGCGAATCTGGACGCTCTCGCTATTAATGCTCAAAGGGGTCCGGGCCGTGGATCGAAGACTGCGACCCCAAACGATGAAGCATCGGTTACTGGGTAGTGTTGCAACCTTCGATTGGCGTTTGATGGGCTCACAGGAGTTGGGCGGAGAGACGGTCGATGCCGCGAGCTCAGGAGGCCAATTCGAAGAGCTTGTTGATGAACTGAACTTGACGCCGAACATCAGTTCCGCTCACCCACCGAACCTGCCCCTTCCGGATCATGTTCATCGCCTCATAACTCTGAATCGTTCGCTGCGCCGCCTGGAATTCTCGGAATCCCTGCTTAACGTTCACCCGGCGTTTGATCGCTCGGTGGTCTTGCTCGTGAATGTTGTTCAAGTAGAGTAGTCTGGTAGTCGAAAGGTGCCAATGTCATGAAAGCGAATAAGGCTCTCAAGCGGCTAGCCAAGATTGAGGCATTGATGTCGGATGTGACGGAGCGATATTCAGCAAGTGCGCCGCACCTACGAAAAGTGCTTCAAGATGCGAAGGCTGCTGTCGCTCGGGCGAAGGAGGCTGTGGGTTTGCAAGCATCCTCCGGGAAAAACGCGGCGGCGGCGAAGGCAGACCGAGCGGCAAAGAAAGCCGCACTCCCCGAGACAAAGGCCGCTGTTAAAAAGGCGGCGGTAAAAGTGCCAACAGCAAAGACGGCGAAGAAAAGTACGCCGATCAAGAAAGCTGCGAAAAACAGAGCGGCGAAGAAGACGGCCCCTGCTCCTGTAGTACAGGCGGCAACGAAAGCTGCCGCTCAGTAACCCCGTATGGTCAAAGAATTCATGCGGCACGGCCATAGAACTTGAGCAGGACTCCGAGTCGCTGGTGACACTCGACGGCGTGGCCACCCTCCGGCACGAAATGGTGACATTGACTTCTCCTTTGAAAACAATCGTGTCTAGCTTGGAGGACGTCGAGGGCCGGTCGATGAGCGGCTGTGCCGCCACCGTAACGGCAGGCAACATACACGGCCTTTATGTTGGAGTGTAGATAAATGTCGCCCTATCGATTGATGATCTTGGCCTTTGGTGGCTGTCTCCTGTTGCTGCAAAGTAATTTGAGTCGGGCACAGAATCCCAGCGGCGGTGCTATTACCGTTTCCGCGGACGATCGCAAATTCATCTTGGACGCTGCGCAGAGCGGGCTTCACGAAGTTCAACTGGCAACGCTGGGTATTGAGCGCGGCACCAACAATGATTTGAAAGTCTATGCCCAGCGAATCCTGGATGACCAGGTGCTGTCGAATGCGCAGGTGGAAGCACTCGCGAGACTCAAGGGCGTGGCCCTTCCCGACCCGACGAAAACTGACCCTTCCGCAGTCAAATTATCTCGCTTGAGCGGTATCGAGTTTGATACCGAGTTTGTACACGAGGTCATCGAGGACCATCTAAGGGACCTGGCGGAGTTCGAGAAGGACGATCAATCCAGCTCGGCTGACTCGGACATTAAAGGTTACGCGCATAGCGCGCTTCCCAAGCTACACGCTCATCTCGATCAGGCCAAAGCGCTGAAGCCCTAGTGAAAGCGTTGGGGAGCGCGCAAAATCTACACGGCCCTCTCAGATGACGTCGGGCGGGCCGGCAAACGTTCACGCGGCGCGGGATCGGAAGCTCGAAACGGCAGGTAAACAGCGTCAACTGCGCAGGCAGCAGGCAGCATGAGACGCGGAGTTACAATGATTTTGCCAGGTGAAACAGAAGCGCTCTGCAGGGATTCAACCATGCCGAGGGATAGCCCTGGTGGGCTCATCGAGACGATGACCAGGAGCGCGGGAACCCACTTCTCGCGCTTCATTCACGCATCATCGGATCGAAAGACTCAAATGCCTTGAAAATCCCCGCCCGAAGGGCGGAATTTACACTAACGGAAAACGCCTCTTCTCCGTTTGACGCTGAACCGTAACACGCCGCCGTGGCGTTACAGGGCCGGCCGTCCTCCTGCTGCTCCGGAGCATAAACCCCGATGCGCGGCGGTATCCACGGCAAGGCTATGCACCATCGGCTGGACCGGAAAACCTTCGAGCTTACGGAAGTGACCCGGATCGTCCTCCTGATACACGCCAATCACTCCGCTGGAACAGGCGGCGTAAATACGGCCGAGGCCCGGATCGAATTTGACGACATCGGCTCCCCTGGGCGAGCGGCAGGTGCGCAATGGCGCGATGTGAATCCAGGGCGAACACGGTTAGGGCTCTACTGCCGCCACAGAGCAGAAATGCCCGGTGATGTTCCGAGTCCATTGCCATCCCGTGGTTGCCTTGGCACCCTTCCACCGGATACCGGCCGACCACGGTATCCGTAGCCGGGTCAATTTCCGCGACCTGGTTCACGCTCCGGAGATTGACGTACACTTTTCGGGCGACCGAATCGTACTGCGACATTCCGGTTTCGCTGTCGAATCTCAGGGTCTTGACGATCTCGTCTTTGTCCACGCCGACGACCGCAACCGCGTTGCCATTTGTATCTGACACGTAAACCTTACTGAACGGAGCCGCGTATGTGTTCCCGTTTGGCTTTTCGGCGGTTGGCAATCGCTTGACGACACTTATGGAGTGGAGATCCACGACGCCGATCTTGTCTTCTCCCCAGTCGGATGTATAGACCTTGCGAAGTCCGGGAACGTATTCGAGACCGGTAATTCCCGGTACGCCGGGAATCGTCTTGACGAGTTGGTTTGTCCGCACGTCAATGACGTACAAAATACCGGGACCGAAGTGTGCCGACAACAGGTAGTGGTCCTCATCGTCCATCGTCAAATAGTCGAAGCGCTCTCCTTTCGGGCCCGGAAGATCGATCACGCCGACCTTCTTTAACGTTTGTCCCGGAAGACACAGCGTCAGTCCGAAGCAGGCAACAAGAGCACGAATGAAGGAGTTGCGCCTCATTTTGCGTCGTACTCAAGGATCTCGGAGCGCTGCTCGCCTCGGTGCGGCACAGCAGCGAAAAGTTTCCCCCATTCGGGCACGAAGAGTCCGGTTCGTGTACCGGCTGGCGTGGCGTAGCGCGCGATCCTTTCGTAATGATCGGGATCTTTCTGCTGCAAGACATCAATGAAGCCTTGACCTCCGATCACATAGATCTGGCTTCTTGCCGCGTCGTAAAAGAGGTCGTCCGTGTCGCCGACAATTTCGGGCGACGCTACCGTCCGGCCGCTTTCCGTGTCAATGACCAGCAAGCGCGCCGGCGCGCGGCATCCGATAAACAGCCGGTGATGAGTCTCGTCGAGCGCCATCGGGAAACACGTCTTGGGGACTGTGGTGGGCCAACGGGCGAGAATCGTGCCCTTCCCGAAGTCGGCGACCTGGACTTCCTGCTTATCCGGCACATTCACGAAAACGCGAGTTCCTGTCTTCTCAAGTTGGAACGATTCGGGGTGGGCATCCACGACAATCTCCCGACTCAACTTTCCGCTGGAATCCAGAATCCCCAGTGCCCCAGATCCCTGCGGCCGTCCCCTCAGCCCCTTTTCCCCGCCATATCCCACAACGACTGAGCGGCTACGGGCGTCGTAGCGAATATTGTCGGCGTCGTCGGAGAACTTCACCGTGTCGAGGAGCTGAAATGTCGCGCCATCGAAGATTTTCGTGGCGCCGTCAACACCGTTGGCGGCATACAGTCGATTGGCCGAAGCATCGTAGAACAATCCTTGGGGCTCAGCCAAACCCGTTAGCGTCCGGACCAGCTGGCCGGATTGTAGATCAATCACCTCGACCGTGTTGTTGCCCAGGGCGGATGCGAAAAGACGCTGACCCTTGATATCCACGCTGAAGTGATCCATGCGTCCGTCGACGTTTGTCAGGGCGACGTGGGTCTTGAGCGACAAGGCCGAAGTCTCTTGTCCAACGGCCAAGGTGTTCAAAAGGAGCAGTGTTGGGATGCAGTATTTCATTCGGTCCTCCACGCTTGTGAATCTGCCGCGCGCTACGCGGCATCACCACCTATACTCCACCAAAGGCCGTATACATTTGCGCAGACCAACGTTGTCCTTCTCTTTTTCGCTTGCATTTAAGTGGCGGGCCTTGATCGGGCACTGGCACCCGGCTGTAGCCGCACCCGGCGTACCAACAGGTGCGCGCCCCCCAGTCTTACGGCGAGAACATCCTTAATTTGAATCACGTAACAGCATGAGCAATTCTCCAGAGGAGGGCTGTAGCGAGAATTGTGGCTAAAGTTTCCTCACGTTTCAACTTGGTGAGTCGCGGAAAAATACCCCTGCTGGGCTTTTCAGGACCCGACCACCTGTTGTTTGGACAGGTGATCTATCTGTAAGTTATTGAATCTAATAATAATGCGATCCCCTGCGCCCAAGGCAGATTCTGGCACTCTGCCGAAATCGCCTGTTTTCTGATGCTTAGGTTTCTCGAGCAGATGCGGCGAGCTTGTTGAGGCATGTTGAACGGTTTGGAATTTGGAGGCTTTGAGCAGCTACAATTTTGACTACATCGGAACTAGGAACCGGATCGCCTGCTTCGCGGTCCACACTCGGCCTTCGCGAAACCAAAACACGATGATTCTGCCGGTCCGGGCCGCTGCAAACGTTCGGATAGATTCTTTGCGGACGACAACGGGCCGAAATATCCATTGCCGTATATCCTTGCGGATTATCCGTCATCGAACGGAGAATGGGCGACACTACCGATAACGGGGGCGATTGCAGAACGCAAACGCGACCCCGCTCCGCCCACGGCTACCCACCTACTGGCAGCAGGGTCAAAGATCACTGCGCGAAATTCCGAGTCGCTTCATCATGGCGGTTAAGGTTGTACGGGGAACGCCCAATCGCGTCGCCGTAGCGCTGATGACGCCACCGGTGTCCCGGAAAACGTGCAGAATATAATTTTTCTCCACTTCCTCAAGCGTCGGGCCGCCCTTGGTTTCCACTGCCTCGGCGCGCAGTTCCGCCACGGGAGCGCGAAGGCTGGAACCCGCCGAAAGAATGACCGACCTTTCAATGAAGTTCTCTAGCTCCCGTACATTCCCGGGCCACGGCCAATTCATCAAAACCTCCATCGTGGCTGTAGGAATCTTGTCAATCTCACGATCCATTTTTGCCGCGAACTTCCTGGTGAAGTACCGGGCGAGTACGGGTATGTCCTCAGGGCGGTCTCGCAAAGGAGGTGTGATGACGGGGAAAACCATTAGCCGATAGTAGAGATCGTTGCGGAAGAGCTTGGCTTTCATCATCTCGGTCAGATTCCGGTTCGTGGCCGCCACCAGCCGGACGTCGATGGGAATCGTTGTGGTCCCACCCAATCTTTCGAAGGACTTTTCCTGCAAAGCCCGGAGCAGCTTAGGCTGCAAATCCAAGGGAATATCCCCCACTTCATCAAGAAAAAGGGTCCCCTGATGCGCCAATTCAAACCGGCCGATCTTTTGTGACAAGGCGCCAGTGAATGCTCCTTTCTCGTAACCGAATAGCTCGCTCTCCAGCAGTCCAGTAGGAATGGCAGCACAGTTCAACGTGATGAAAGGAGCATTCCTGCGGGAACTCATTTTATGAATGGCGCGCGCGACCAACTCCTTGCCGGTACCGGTTTCTCCCAGGATCAACACGGTCGCATCGGTGGGCGCAACCACTTCTACCTGTTTCATGACCCCATGTACGGCCGTGCTATTTCCGATGATCTCCTTAAAAGCGTTCTTGACTTCAGTGATTCCCTCGGCGATGTGTTCCAGCCGGTTGCGCTCTCGCGGCGAATCTTGGTGTGAATGAAGTAGTTCTTCTTCAAGACGTTTGCGATCGGTAATATCCTCAATAGCCAGCAGGACTAGCCCAGTAGGGTTGTCCTCTCGCCAGAGTTTGCGGGCATTCAGTAACATCACCCGCTGCCCCAGCGCAGGGAAATGTTTTTTTACTTCGAAATTCTCGAACATGTCTTCCTCGGGCGACATTGCTTCCAAGCGTGCGCGCAGCGCTGGGACATTCCATTCACCATTTCCAAGTTCGGAGAGAAGGCGTCCTTCCGTGACACTCGGTTTTACCTGAAAGGTCCGGTAAAAGGATTGGCTTGCTGCGCGGACTCGAAGCGTGCCGTCCAAAACAAGAAGAGGCTCCCGAATCGTAGCGAAAATACTCTTCAACGGAAGCGTCCCGGACAGGGCCTGATACGCGGCTGCGGCGAATTCTCCCAGCGTCGTCAACACTCTCGCATCTTCAGCGTCGAACTGCCGAGTCTGGTCATGAGAGATGATCCAGACCGTGCCGACCGCTTTCCCGGCTACGTGAAAGGGAACGAGGAGCGCTTCGGCTATCGGAGGTTCGACTTGAGCGAATTGCGTGAAGTGGCGATCGAGATGCGACATCAGTTGGACGGCGTCCGTATCTAACACCGTTCCACAGGGACTAAATTCGCGAGGTGTCGTGCCCCAAAGATGAGGTGCGTACTCGCCCGCAACGCCGTGCCAGCGGAAAATCTTGCGGCCGTCCTCCTCCTCTAACAGGCTGATCCCGGACGACTGAGCCAGACACAGTTCCAGGGCGGTTTCAACAAGCTGTTGCAGGACCCGCTCAGGCGAATTCGCCAGTGTCTTAGCCAGCGTTACCAGAGCACTGGTGAGCGCTTCAAGATTCGGCTGCCGCGCTGGGCGGCGATTCAGCTCTTCGGTACACAGGACGGACTCTAGCGGAACGGGAGAATTCAACTGTGTTTGAGCGTATGTCAAATGAAAAAACTCCTCTCTAAGGCTTCTATCTGCACCGCGCCAATCCTCCCGCGCGGTCAGCGAGCGTCCGTCCTCCGACAAGTTCGGGCGCTCAGTTTTCAACCGCTGGTGCGCAGATAGGCCCGGTCTGTTTCCGTAATTTCGGTGCCGCGCACATCTACGTCAATCGCGAACATCCCGAGTATTCTGCCTTCCCACAGCACGTCTGCCATGCCGTCACCGTTATTGGTCCAACGACAACTCTGATGACAGATGCCGCGCGGAAATCGTGGCTGCACGCCGTTTGCCGGTACAGCCGTCGATAGCGAGAGTGGCTCTTTCCAGCCTTAATCGTTTCCCAGTCAACATGGGATGCCTTTCTGATCGAAAATCGCAGTATCCCCCATTCCATACTAGAAAGCAAGGGTTTCCCCCAGTATATGCCGGGTGGCAAATCCGGGAAAATTGCAGCGCAAACTGGAGTCACGTGCTGCTTCGACTGAACTCAGCCAGCCGAGTACTGGGACGCCCTCTGGCTCGCGACGATGCATCGCCGCACACGACCATGTATGGTCGTCGCAGGAACCTTCTCGAAGGGCAAGGTAACGAAAACAAAGTACCGCTAGTGTGTACGGGCACTATGGAAACCGCTCGACGGCTGTTGTTCCCATCATAAATAGTGAACCCAGTAATGGTGAAACCATTGTTCCTACGATGTCCGTCTGGTTCTCTACGTGCAATGCCGAGGCGGTATGCAGATCTTTGAGATCGCAAAATACAACTTCACGTGCAAAGGAGCACTCATGCGTACTAGTGTCAATGGAGACCGTTCGATTGAAGCCTCAGGTAATCGCCGGACTTTCGTTCGGAATATTGGCGTAGCAGCCGCGATCGGGGCGTTTGCGACCAGCGAAGGAAAGGCCCAGAGTCCGCCGCCTGTCACCGACATAGATATTCTCAACTTCGCGCTCAATCTGGAGTACCTAGAAGCCGAGTTCTACATTGTTGCCACAACAGGCAAGCGGCTAGCTAACACGTCCGTTGTTATCACCGGAAACGGCGCCCCGGGTGCCACGACCGGAGGCCAGCAAGTGGCATTCTCCGATCCCGTCGTTCAAGCGGTGGCGCAAGAGCTTGCGGCGAACGAACAAACGCACGTGACATTGCTGCAATCCGCAATCAAGGGACTCGGCGGTACGCCGATCGCAAAACCAGCTATCAAGCTGGATGCTCTGGGCTTTGGCTTCGGTAACCAGACAGAATTCCTAACCCTGGCCCGCATTTTCGAAGATATTGGCGTCACTGCTTATGGGGGCGCCGCGCCCCAGCTTAAGAATTACGCCATTATTGGGTACGCGGCCCGAATCCTGGCGGTGGAAGCCGAGCATGCCGGTAACATCCGCCTCCTAATCGCGCGGAACTCAATTTCCACGACTGCCCTCGATTCGGTAGACCATGTTCCGCCGCCATCCGGTGCGCAATACTTTTCCACCAACAGTAGCGCGCTCACTGAAGTAAGGTCACCGGGTCAGGTGCTCTTCCTCGCGTATGGAGGCGCCGCCAATGCGACCTCCGGCGGATTCTTTCCCGCAGGCGTAAATGGCACGATCAATACCGCATCAGCAACGGCAGATCAAGGAGAAGTCACAATCTTGAGCGCTACGCCGAACCCAATCCTGGTTTCGGGCGGCTCGCTAGGATCGACTGTATTGACCTTTAACGCGCCTGGCATCTCTATGACCCAGTTGCGAATCGGCGGACCAGGCGGCACCCCTGTGTTTAATGGCGGCTCTAGTGGCTCCGTCGCGTTCGGAAACATACCTGACGGTACCGTTTACTTCCTGCAGAACGCGAGTTCCGGAGACGTAACGTCTCCATTGAACACGTTGGGCAGCGTCACGATTCATTTGAAACAGCAGTAATTCAGTTGCGTCGCTTGGTTCGCTGAGTTATTCGTGATGGATCTGCGCGTCGGCCGTTTTCGTTCGTAGATTCCCCCGGTAACTCAGCCACCTGGCGCGTCAGACAGGGCTGGCAAGACACGTGAAGTTCGGGCAGGGAATCGGAGAAACATGCAGTATTCCATGTACGCTCGACTGCAACCAATGCACACTCTTCGGCGTGTAGAGCCACTCCGTAATAGGATCCGGTATATCAATCGCCAGCAACCACCTCAACTGGCGACGATGTATCGCCGCACGGCGAAGGATGGTCAGCTCTGGAGTGCGGCCCCAGCAAACTGCTGGCGTGCCGGATCAGGCTAAATGCGCTACTGCACAGGAGAATGACGCTTTGCCTCTACTTCGCTTGCGAATTGGGCATAGACTTGCCTAGCTTTCTATCATGAACAACAAGCACATGCTGAAGACCTGCACGATGGCTTTCGCCTTTCTGCTAGGAGCTTCTTGGGTAGTCCCCATCCACGCTCAGTCGGATTCTCCGACGAAGCCAGACAACACCAAGGTGAACAAGCGGGATCGGAGTCCGGGAGAAGCAACCGCCGATCAACAGAAAATGAATCCCGCCGATCGTGCTCTAACGGCCAAGATCCGTAGCGCGGTCATGGCTGACAAATCCCTCTCAACATACGCCCACAATGTCAAGATCATTAGTCAAGACGGAACCGTGACACTCAAAGGACCGGTTCGTTCGGACGCCGAGATGGCATCCATCGTATCCAAAGCGACGGACTCAGCCGGCAGTCCAAACAAAGTGGTCAACCAGTTATCCGTGAAGCGGTAAAGTTTACAAAGCCAGAAGGAGATATCTCATGTCAGGAAAGAAGACCGCAGTTTTCGGCATTTATAAGACGGAGAACCAGGCGGAACAGACCGTTGATCGGTTATTGGCAGCAGGATTTACAAACGACGACATTTCCGTCCTGCTGCAAGATAACAAGAGCTCGAAGGACTTCGCCCACGAGAAGAACACGAAGGCACCGGAAGGCACCGCTACGGGTGTCACAGCGGGCGGAGTGATCGGAGGAACACTCGGCTTACTCGCTGGCATCGGAATTCTGGCGATTCCCGGACTTGGTCCGTTCATTGCGGCAGGCCCGATCATGGGGGCGCTCGCCGGCCTCGGCGTGGGAGGCGCCGTCGGTGGTTTGATCGGTGCGCTTGTCGGTATGGGTATTCCGGAGTATGAAGCGAAGAGGTACGAAGGTCGGATCAAGGAAGGCGGCGTCCTGCTTTCGGCTCACTGCGTTACATCCCAGCAGGTCACGCTTGCGAAGGACATTCTGAAGCAAACCGGCGCGGAAGACATTTCTTCTTCGGGCGAAGCGAGCGCTGACACCAAAGCGACCGCAACTATATCGAGAGTGTAAGCATGGCGGGCACAAATACAGCGGTGTTCGGTATTTACAAGAGCAGCTCAGGCAGAAAGCGCCGTCGGTCATCTCGTTGAATTTCGGACAGTGGCAGGGGGGTCCACGCATGACGACATTTCGGTGCTGCTACCTGACACCAAGAGCTCGGAAGAGTTCGCACACGAGAAGAACACCACCGGCGTGACCACCGGAGGTGTCATCGGCGGGACACTGGGGCTATTGGCCGGAATCGGCGCATTAGCAATTCCGGGCATCGGCCCGTTCATTGCGGCTGGTCCCATCATGGCTGCCCTTGCGGGTTTGGGAGTCGGCGGTGCGGTTGGCGGGTTGGTCGGAGCACTTGTCGGCATGGGTATTCCGGAATACGAGGCAAAGCGGTACGAAGGCCGGGTTAAAGACTGCGGGGTGTTGTTATCGGTGCATTGCGAAACATCCGACCAGATCTCCCGGGTAAAGGATTTGTTGAAGCAGACCGGAGCGGAAGATATCTCTTTTTCGGGCTGATGAGGGGTCCCGCAGCGGATAGGCTCTTCGCAAGTTTGGAGATAGCGTTACCACGGCTTCCATTGTGGCCAGGTTTGTGGGCATGGACGTTGGCTGATCCGGCTCAGCATTCTTAGAGCGCAGATATTTGAATGCCCTCGTCCGTTTTGACGGCAGCTTTCGTGTCATCGGCGAGCGCCAGGAGCCTTCCGGCGTACTCGAATACGCGGCGGCCCGCGCTCGTGAGGACAACTTTCCTTGAAAAACGGCGATGCTCAATAAGGGCAGCACCCAACTCGCGCTCGAGGGCTTTAACGTGTGTTGTCACGCTTGACTGCGAATAGCCCAGTTCTGCGGCGGCACGAGTAAAGTTCCCCCTGTTGACAACCACATGAAAGGTCTTCAGTTTTAGCAAGTCGAGCATATTGAACCCATCCAACAACGACTTTGATTCTGACACACCGAGAATCGCCCGGCCAGCGGGCATAGGACGCTCCGGGTCCTCATCCTGCATTCAGATTGGCCCCGCCACTTCGCCTCGATCCACCATGGAGTTGAACTGTGAGCGCGAGCCTCACTTGGGTTGGACCGTGTACAGCAGCAGCGTAAAGCCAAAAAGAACGACGAGGATCGCTTGGATCTCGGTGCCATCGTGATTGGACGGTTGCCCGGTGCCGTTGTTGATGATCTCTATCGCCCCGTCAGAATCGACCAGGATGTGTTCCGCGCTGATATTGTGA
>Ga0209483_1000359_pt1 | contig 40962 bp, 42 predicted proteins | sample NGEPerA_FD_184508 | JGI IMG/M metagenome (GOLD analysis project Ga0209483, IMG submission 184508) | Arctic peat soil microbial communities from the Barrow Environmental Observatory site, Barrow, Alaska, USA - NGEE PermafrostL2-A... | ecosystem: Environmental > Terrestrial > Soil > Wetlands >...
AAGAGCACGAGGGCCGCGAGCTCGACCTCGTCGACGGGCTCAAGGTGTTCGTCGAGGGTGGCTTCGTGCTGGTGCGCCCCGACCCCGACGAGCCGTCCTACCACGTCGTCGCCAGCGTCGACGACGAGGCGACGGGCAGGCAGCTCGTGGACGAGTACCGCGAGCGCGTCCGCGTCGCCCAGGGCGGCAACCGACATGAGGCGCAGGTGCGCGAGGCGGCAACGGCTGAGGAGCCACCAGTCCTCGCCTGAGCGTGCTCAGGCGGCGATGTCGGCCTCGGGGTCGCCGGGCAGCCGGCGCACCCAGTGCGGCGCCCACCAGTTGGCGCGGCCGAGCAGGCGCATCAGGGCCGGGACCACGAGCGCTCGCACGAGGGTGGCGTCGACCAGGACCGCGACCGCCATGCCGATGCCCAGCGACTTGATGGTGACCACGCGCGCCAAGCCGAAGGCGATGAAGACGGTGATCATGATCGCCGCCGCCCCGGTGACCAGGCGACCGCTGCGCTCCAGGCCCTCGGCGACGGCGGCGCGGTTGTCGTGCGTGCGCCGCCACGCCTCCTGCATGCGCGTGAGCAGGAACACCTCGTAGTCCATGGAGAGGCCGAACACAACGCAGAAGAGGAGCACCGGCAGGGTGGGGTCGATGGGCTCGGCAGTGATGTTGAGCTGGCCCGAGAGATGGCCGTCCTGGAAGAACCAGACCATGGCCCCGAACGCCGCGCTCAGGGAGAGCAGGTTCATCAGCACCGCCTTGACGGGAAGGATGACTGAGCGCAGCAGCAGGAAGAGCACGAGCATGGTGGTGAGCACCACGATGCCGATGGCCAGCGGCGTCCGCCCCACCACGTAGTTGACGAAATCGATGTCGTACGCGGTGTCGCCGGTGACCAGCGTGGTGGCGCCGGCGACCTGGCCCTGGGCGCGGATGGTGCGCACCAGCGCGTGAGCCGCGTCACTGGCCGGCAGCGACGGCGTGACCGCGTCGAGCACGGCGATGCTGTGCCCCACCGAGCGGGTCACCTGGTCGCGCGCGGCCGCCGGGAGCGAGCCTGTGCCGCCGCCGTAGAGCTGTTGGTATTGGGCGACGGAGAACTGCGGGTTGATGTCGACGTAGCTGCGCACTGAGGCGACACCCGGCGTCGCGCTGAGACGGTGACTCACCGCAGCCGCGATGGCCACGTTGGTCGGCGCGAGAGGCGAGCCGTCGGAGAAGTTCAGCACCACCTGGATCAGGTTGGCTCCCTGGCTGGGGAAGTCGGCGGCGAGCAGCTCCGCGCCCCGCCGTGCGTCGGCGTCCGGCGGCAGCTGGGTCACATCGGTGTTGGCCAGGTGCAGGTGCAGAAACGGAGACCCCGCCGCAAGCAGCACGGCAACGGTTGGCACCAGCACGAGCACGGGTCGGCGCATGACCGCGATGGCGATGCGGTGCCACATGCCCTGGCCGAATGGGCGCGGTCGAAGGATGGGCACTGACAGCCGGTTGATCCGGGTGCCCAGGACCGAGAGAAGGGCGGGGAGGAAGGTCAGCGCGAGGAGCACCGAGATGGCCACCACCATGGCGCCACAGATCCCCATCGACACCAGGAACGTGCCCCGGTAAAAGAGCATCGCCGACAGCCCGATGGCCACCGTGAGGCCACTGAAGGCGATGGCGCGCCCGGCTGTGCCCATGGCGATGGCCACAGCGTCCGGCACGGTGCGGCCGCGGCCGAGTTCCTCGCGGAACCGGCTGACAATGAACAGCGAGTAGTCGATGGCGATGCCGAGGCCGATCAGGGTGACGATGTTGAGCGCATAGGTGGAGACGTCGGTGATGTGCGCAAGCAGCAGCGCCGAGCCGACGCCGCCGGTGACGGCGATCAGCCCGATGGCCAGGCACACCACGGCGCCGACCCCGGTGCCGAACACGATGAGCAGTAGAACCAGCGCCACCACCGACGACCCGATCTCAGCCTTCTGGAGGTCCGCCGCGAGCAGGCTGTCGAAGTCGTACGCCACGGCGACGTCGCCGGCTGCGCTGACAGTCATCTGAGACGGTGGGTCGACCTCGGCGCGCAGCTCGCCGAACTGCTTGCGCGCCGCCGTGAAGTCGATGTTCAGGGAGACGACCGCCATCACCATGTGCCCGTTGCTCGACACCAGCTGTGGCGCCAGCGCTGCGGGCGCGTTGTACGGCGTCTCGATGGCGACGACGCGGCGGTCGGCGGCAAGCGGCGCGGTGGTGCGGGCCACCTCCTGCTGGAAGACTGCCTCCGTGGAGGTGCGCGTGGTGTCGGCGAGGATGAGCGTGAAGGTGACTGCCCCGGTGGGCAGCTGTTGCGACATCAGCGTGAAGGCGCGCCCCGACTCGACGTCGAGGCTGTTGTCGTTCTGGGGCTCGCCGCCGGTGGCGATGGCCACGATCGACAGGACGAAGGCGACCAGCGAGAGTCCGATCACGAGGCGACGGTGCGCATGGACGAAGCGGCCCCACCGTTGCACGGGGCGAGTATATCGGCGCCTCCGCGCCTGCCCTGCGGCGGCGAGGCCGGCCGGCGGGGCCCGGCAATGCGCGGGCGACGGCCGACTATGATCGGCCACGCGATGGCAGACGCTCCAGACGACGCCGGCGCGGCACCGGGCCCGGGCGCTCCCGGGTACCTGCGTCATATGTGCCACGAGTTGCGCCAGCCACTGGTGGTGGCGGCGGGCTACGTCTCCATGCTGGACGAGGGGTCCTTCGGGGAGCTGGCGCCGGAGGTGCACGACATCCTCCGCACCGTCGCGGAGAGGCTGGACGCGGCCAACGCGATCATCGACGACCTCGCCGCCGGCGCCAACTCCGCGGCGGCCGCCCCCGGTCAGACCTGAGCGGCTGCCAGCTCCCGGTCCACGACCTCGGCCAGCGCCGCGATGAAGGGGGCGCTGGCGTTGGGCATGTCGATGCGGTGGAAATCAAGGCCGGCGTCGCGTGCCTGCTCGGCGGCGGCGACGTCGATGTCGTAGAGGATCTCCAGGTGGTCGGCGACGAACTGCACCGGCACCACCAGCACGTCGGTGTTGCCGGCCCCGGCCAGGGTCGCCAGGACCTCGGTGAGGTCGGGCTTGAGCCACTCCTCTGGGGTGTGCCCGGCACTCTGGAAGGCAAACGTCCATTGACCAGGGAGGAGGCCGGCCCTGGCAGCAACGGCGGTGATCGTCTCGTCGATCTGGACCATGTAGCCGGGGTCGCGATCCACAACGGGCCGGGGCAGGCTGTGCGCCGTGAACACCACGGCGAGCCTGCCGTGGCCGGCGAGGCGCCCCAGCGCCTCCTCGACACGCTCGCCGAGCGAGGCCACCCATGATGGCGTCGTGTGCCAGGCGCCCGCGACGCGCACCGGCGCGCCGTCTGCGACAGCCGCGTCCAGCGCCGCCTGGTACGCGGTGAAGATCAGCGGCGAGTACTGCGGAGCGAGGACGATTGCGATCACCTCGGTCACGCCTGCGTCGGTGAGGTCCCGCAGAGCGCCGGCGATGCGCGGCTCCGAGTGGAGCATGCCGGCGGCGACCTTCGCCGGCCGGTCACCGACGCGCCCGTTGAGGAGCTGCTCCAGGCCGGCCGCCTGGGCCACGGTGATGTCGATGAGCGGCGAGCGGCCGATGACATCGAAGCGCCGTCGGAACTCCGCGATCAGCTCTGCCGAGGCCTCGCGGCCGCCGCGGACGCTGCGCAGGTAGGCGGGGACGTCGGCCGAGGTGACGGCGGAGCCGAAGGTCATGAGCAGGACGCCAAGAGGTGCGCGCGGGGACGGGTCGGACCAGCGCAGATTCACACCCCCACCGCGGTGCGCTCGTGGACCAGGTCGACGAGCCGGCGCAGGGTGTCGCTGGGGGTGTCGGCGAGCACGCCGTGGCCGAGGTTGAAGATGTGCCCCGGACGCCCGCCGGCTTCGGCGAGGACGCGGCCGGCCTCGCGCTCGACGACGTCCCAGGGGGCGAGGCAGATGGTGGGGTCGAGGTTGCCCTGGATGGCGAGGTCGCCGATCCGCGACCAGGCGCGGTCCAGCGGAAGGCGCCAGTCGACGGACACCGCGGAGGAGCCGGCGCCGGCCATCGCCTCGAGCATGTGGGCGGTCGAGGTGGCGAAATGGATGGTGGGGACCGTCCCGGCGACGCCACTGAAGATGCGTCGCACGTAGGGGAGGACGTACTCCGAGTACTCGCGGGCGCCGAGCGCCCCCACCCAGGAATCGAAGAGTTGCACGGCCTGGACCCCCGCCTTCACCTGCGCCCTGAGGTAGCGGATGGTGACCTCGGTGAGCGTTTCCATCAGCTCGTGCCACAGCGCCGGCTGTCCGTACATGAGCGCCTTGCTACGCGCGAAGTCCTTGGTGGGGCGGCCCTCGATGAGGTAGGACGCCACCGTGAACGGCGCCCCCGCGAAGCCGAGGACGGCGGTGCGCCCATCGAGGTCGCGGCGGATCAGCCTGATGGCATCAAAGAGGTCGGGCGTGGCCTCCTCGGGCTCGACGATGCGCAGGGCCCGCACCGACGCCGAGTCGCGCAAGGGCGCATGGATGATCGGGCCGATGCCGGGGTCGATGGAGAAGGGAACCCCCATGCCGAAGAGGGGCAGCATGATGTCCGCATAGAGGACGGCGGCGTCGACGCCGAACTCGTCGACCGGCATCAGGGTCACCTGCGCGCACAGCTCGGGGGTGCGCGTGATGGTGAGGATGTCGTACGTCTCGCGCAGTTCGCGATAGGCGGCGAGGCAGCGTCCCGCCTGGCGCATGAACCACACCGGGGTGCGGTCGACCGGCTCCTTGCGGACCGCCGCGAGGAAGCGGGTGGCGCCGGTCATGGCGACCGGGGGGGCGGGGACCGTGGTCATCGTTCGAGCGTAACGGACGGTGGCAGCGGGCCGGCCGCGGGCTACGTCGCGGGGTCGGGGCCGGGCTCGGCCGCGTGGAGAGCGCCGGACTCGCCGGCGTGGAGCGGGTCGACGAGGTCGACTAGGGCGTGGGCCAGCCCACTTCGCGTCGCCTCGGCCTCCACCGCGGCGGCCACGGCAGGAGCGACCGCGCGGTTGAACACCGACGGTACGATGTACTCGGGGTGGAGGTCGTCGCCGACCGTGGCTGCGATGGCGCGCGCCGCGGCCAGCTTCATGGAGTCGGTGATCTGGCGGGCGCCGCTGTCGAGCAGGCCGCGGAAGAAGCCGGGGAAGCAGAGCACGTTGTTGATCTGGTTGGGGTAATCGCTGCGGCCGGTGGCGATGACCGCCGCCACGCCCTCGATCGCCTCCGGTTGCACCTCCGGCTCGGGGTTGGCCAGGGCGAAGACGATGGGTTGCCGCGCCATCGTGTTCACCAGTTCGGCGTCGAGGAGGCCCGACCTGCTCGTGCCGATGAAGGCGTCGGCTCCGGCCAGAGCTTGGGCCAAACCGCCACGGATGCCGCGTTTGTTGGTGTGGGCCGCGTACCAGATGTGTGAGTCGCTGAGCCCGGCGAGGTCCTCGCTGATGATGCCCTCGCGGTCGACGCCGATGACGTCGCCGACCCCCGCCGTGAGCAGCAGCTTGCTCACCGCCGTTCCCGCCGCGCCGACGCCGAGGCAGACGACGCGAGCGTCCTCGATGCGCTTGCCGACCACCTTCAGGGCGTTGACCAGCGCCGCCATCACCACCACCGCGGTGCCGTGCTGGTCGTCATGGAAGACGGGGATGTCGAGCCGCTCCGAGAGGCGGCGCTCGATCTCGAAGCAGCGCGGTCCCGAGATGTCCTCGAGGTTGATGCCACCGAACGTCGGGGCGATGTTGGCCACGGTGGCCACGATGGCGTCGACGTCCTGGGTGGCCAGGCAGATGGGGAAGGCGTCGACCTTGCCGAACTCCTTGAAGAGCATGGCCTTTCCCTCCATCACGGGGAGGGCGGCCTCGGGGCCGATGTTGCCGAGACCGAGCACCGCGCTGCCGTCGGTGACGATGGCCACGCAGTTGCGCTTGATGGTGAGATTGCGAGCACGGGAGTGGTCGGCGGCGATGGCCAGGCTGATGCGCGCGACGCCGGGCGTGTACACCATGGACAGGTCTTCGCGGGTGCGGATGGGGGTACGCGCCACCACCTCGATCTTGCCCCCGAGGTGGGCAAGGAAGGTGCGGTCCGAGTACTCGAGCACCTCCACGCCGGGCAGGCCCTGCATCAGCTTCACGAGCTGGTAGGCGTGGTCCTCGTTGGCGGCGAGCACGGTGACGTCGCGGACGATGGCACCGCGGTCGACGCGCACGATGTCGAGGCTGCGGATGTCGCCGCCGAGCTCTCCGATCGCCGAGGTGAGCTGGCCGAGCATCCCCGGGCGGTTGATGATGCTGCAGCGCGCCGTGAGCGCGAAACTGGCGGAAGGGTGCTGGATCATCCCGGCGCCGCCAGGGCGCGGAGCACGTCGTCGCCATAGCGCGTCAGCTTCGCCGGGCCGATGCCGGGCACGCCGACGAGTGCCTGCGTGTCCGGCGGGTTGCGACGTGCCAGCTCGCGCAGGGTGCGGTCGCCGAAGACCACGTAGGCGGGCACGCCCTCCTCGGCGGAGGTGAGGCGACGCCAGGTGCGCAGGCGTTCGAATCGCTCGCCCGCATCACTGTCGAGGTGCTCATCCGTGGCGACGGCTGATCCCGCGCGCTGCGCCGTGCCGATCACCTCGACGTCGACCTCGATGTGGTCGCTGCCGTCCAGGACCGCCCGCCCGTGCGGGGTCAGCGCCAGCACCGGACGCTCGCCGCTGCTGCGCCGCAGGCAGCCCTCCTCGACGAGCGTGGCGAGCAGGTCGCGCACGGTGTCTGCGCTCCAGGAGCGGAGGACGCCGAACGAGTCGATGTCGCGCACCCATCGGCGCTGCCGCGTCCAGGTGTCATCGGCGCCACGCAGCAGGGCGGTGAGCCGCGAGGCGCCGAGGTGGCCGTCGAAGCGCGCCACGCAGGCGAGCGCGGCCGTGACCTCCGCATCAGTCACGGTGGTGCGCGCCCGCGGAGGGGAGAGGCAGTTGTCGCAGGAGGCGCAGGTGCGCGGCGCTCCCTCCTCGCCGAAGTAGTCGGCGATGCGCGCGTGACGGCACTCGCCGCTACGCGCGTAGTCCATCACCTGGTGGAGGCGAGCGTACGCGTGGTCACGAAGCAGCGACTGTGCGTCGAAGTCGACCGGAGCCCCCTGAAGGCGGGTCACGTCGCCGCCGTCGCGGAGCGCTCCGGCGCGGCGGAGGAGATCGAGCGCGGCACGTACGACGTGGCGTTCGCGGCCGGGAAGGCGGCGTTCCCAGTCGTCGATGTCCCAGCGGCCGTCGCGGACCACCTCGCGGTAGACGTCGCGCACCGCGTCGCGTTCCGGGTAGGCCTGCTCGATGAAGAAGGCCTGGAGGTCGCGGTCGGCGGGACTGTAGAGCAGGGTGCAGTCGGCCCGCTGACCGTCACGACCTGCGCGTCCAGCCTCCTGGTAGTACTGCTCGATGCTGCCCGGGAAATCGAGGTGGACCACGTTGCGGATGTCGGGCAGGTCGATGCCCATCCCGAAGGCAGAGGTGGCCGCGATGACGGCGATGTCCCCTTTGATGAAGCCACCGTGCACCTGCTGGCGCACCTCGGCGTTGAGGTCACCATGGTAGGCCGCCGCGCGGAAGCCCTGGTCACGGAGCAGCTCGGCCATCTCCTCGGTGGCGCGCACGCGGCCGCAGTAGACGATGGCGCGTCCGGGCAGGGTGCGCAGCGCTTCGAGCAGCGCGGCTCGCTTCTGCTGCTGGCCGCGGGTGCGCACTACCGTCAGGCGCAGCTCGGGGCGCACGAAACCGGTGACACGCACCTCGGGACGACGCATGCCCAGGGAGCTGACGATGTCGTCGCGCACCTGCGGCGTGGCGGTGGCGGTGAAGGCGCCGATGGGGGGACGGCCGCAGAGGTCGGCCGCGTCGCGGAGGCGGCGGTAGTCGGGGCGGAAGTCGTGTCCCCAACTGGAGATGCAGTGGGCCTCGTCGATGGCCAGCCGGCCCACGCGCAGGCGGCTCAGCGCTGACATGAAGCTGGGCACGGCGAAGCGCTCCGGGGTGACGTAGAGGAAGCGCAGGGTGCCGTCGGCGGCCGCGCCGAGCGCTGCGTCCTGGGTGGCGCGGTCAACCTGGGAGTGGAGGGAAGCCGCGGCCACCCCCAGGGAGTGCAGACGCGCGACCTGGTCGTTCATCAGCGCGATCAGAGGGGACACGACGAGGGTCAGGTTGGCGGCGGCGATGCCGGGCACCCAGTAGCCGATGCTCTTGCCCGAGCCCGTGGGGGCCACCAGGAGCAGGTCGCGCCCGGCCTCGGCGGCGGCGACGATCTCACCCTGGCCGGGGCGGAACGCCGCCAGGCCGAAAACGTCATGGAGGACCGCCTCGGCGGCGTCGCTGGGCGCGGCCATCACGCTCACGCCGTCACCGGCGCTGAGGGTGCGTGCGCCTTCATCGCAGGGGAGGGTAGCAGGCAGGCTGGGACCGTTCGCGGACAGGCGTTCAGTCCACTCCGATGTCGAATGCGGCCGCTTCGTCGCCGCGTCCGTAGGAGCGGATGGCCACGTGCGTGTTGGTGCGGGTGATCCCCGGCAGCGTGGTGATCCGCTCGGTGACCAGGGTGGCCAGGGCGTCGAGGTCGGCGACGCGCACGATGGCCACGAAGTCGGCGGAACCGGTGGTCGTGTACACCTCGGACACCCCGTCGGTATCCGCCAGGCCGCGGGCCACGTCGTGGATGTGCCCCGGCTCGCAGAGCACGAGGAGGAAGGCGGTGACCATCGCTCGAGCCTAGCAGGCGGCGGACGGCGTGGCGACGGCCGGCCGGGCGCCACGGGCGGCCACGCGGGGGGTCGATTTGCGCCACAGTACCCCCGGATCGAGAATCCCCGCCTCTGTGTGCCATTTCGGTCAAGGAGACAGGCAGATGAAGAGCACGATGCAGGCCAGCCAGCTGACCATCACCTCGCTGATGCTGCGCGGGTCCCAGCTGTTCGCCACCAACGAGGTGATCACCTGGCAGGGCGACGGCGCCCGTCACTCCACCTACGCGCAGGTCGCCGAACGGGCCGCGCGGCTGGCCAATGTCCTGCACGACCTCGGGGTGGGGGAGGGCGACCGTGTCGGCACCCTGTGCTGGAACAACCAGGAGCACCTCGAGTGCTACCTCGCCATCCCGTGCATGGGGGCGGTGCTGCACACGCTCAACCTGCGGCTTGCCCCCAAACAGCTGGCGCACATCGTCAACGACGCGCAGGACAGCGTCGTCATCGTCGACGGATCGCTGGTGCCGTTGCTGGCGGCCATCCGCGAGCACTGCCCCACCGTCCGGCACGTCATCGTGGTGGGCAGGGGAGACACGTCGAACCTCGGCGAACATCTCGACTACGACGAGGCGGTCGCAGCCGCGTCCACCGTGTACGACTGGCCGGAGATCGACGAATTGTCCGGAGCGGCGATGTGCTACACGACCGGGACGACCGGCGATCCCAAGGGCGTGGTGTACAGCCATCGGTCCATCTGGCTGCACTGCTTTGCGATCTGGGGATCGTTCCGTCTCGACGAGTCGGAGCGGCTGCTGACGATCGTGCCGATGTTCCACGTCAACGCATGGGGTATTCCCTACGTGGCCTGGATGCTGGGGTGCACGATGCTTCTCCCCGACAGGTTCCTCCAGCCCCAGGCGCTGTGCGACTTCGTGCAGGCCGAACGGCCCACGTTCACCAGTGGCGTGCCGACCATCTTCACTGGGATGCTGCAGTGGGCCGAGGCGACCCATGCCGACCTGTCGTCCCTCAAGCGCGCCATCTGCGGCGGCTCCGCGGTGCCGCGGGCTCTGATCGAGGCCTTCCGCGACAAGCTCAAGATCGAGCTGATTCAGGCGTGGGGGATGACCGAGACCAGTCCCATGGGTTGCATCGCCTACCCGCCGCCCGGCCTGTCCGAGGAGGACGAGATGGTGTTCCGCAGCAAGACGGGGCGCGCGGTTCCCGGCGTGGAGCTGCGCATCGTCGGCGAGGATGGCGGCGTGCTCGACTGGGACGGTCAGTCGGTGGGTGAGTTGGAGGCGCGCGGGCCCTGGATCACCGCCTCGTACTACGGGGTGGAGGCGCCGGAGCGGTTCCACGACGGCTGGCTGCGCACCGGGGATGTCGGCGTGATGGACTCGCGCGGTTACCTGACCATCACCGACCGGTCCAAGGACGTCATCAAGTCCGGTGGGGAATGGATTTCGTCGGTGGAGTTGGAGAACCTTCTCGCCGCGCACCCCTCCGTTGCCGAGGCGGTGGTGGTGGGCGTGACGGACGCGTTGTGGCAGGAGCGCCCCCTTGCCGCCGTGGTGCTCAAGCCCGGGGCATCAGCGGATCCCGCCGACCTGCGCAGCTTTCTCGACGGCAAGGTGGCCCGCTTCTGGTTGCCGGAGCGCTGGGTGTTTCTCGCCGAGCTGCCCAAGACCAGCGTCGGCAAGCAGGACAAGAAGGTGATCCGCCAGCTTTACGCGGACGGAAAACTCGAGGTGACAGAGGTGGGCAAAGCCGTGCGCTGAGGGCTGGAGCGAGCCCTTGTCGGTGCCACGGAATCGCCTCGTCGCGGCGCTACACTCAGCGACCGATGCGGGAGTAACTCAATGGTAGAGTGCAACCTTCCCAAGGGATCGGGCTAACTCCGGCCTGCTCCGCGGCCAGATATCCTTGCTTCACATACGTTTTACGCCGTCTTACCACGCCCTTATCACCCACTTGCGTATGATGGGGGAAACGTTCTCTAACTGAACCCTGCCGGGGGAAACGCTGTGAGCAGAATGCGGGTCGTCAAGGCGCCGAGGTCGGACCTGGCCATCGAGATCGAGGACTATCTGCTCGCCTGTCGGTCGCGGGGAGTGCGCCCGAGCACGATCAGACACTCTTACGGCTACAGCCTCCGCGCGGTCTTGCTCCCCTGGTGCCAATCCAAGGGGATCACGTCCGTCGCAGACATCGATGCGCGCACCCTGGAACGGTTCGCAGCCGAGATCCGCGACCGGGTGACCCGTGACGGTGCGCCGCTCGCCGAGAACACCGTCTGGACGTACTGCAAGGCTGCCAATCAACTCCTCAAGTGGTACGCCGCTGAGCACGACACGACAGCACCCAAGGTGAAGCTCCGCAAGCCTCCGGGCCGAAAGGTTGATGTCCTCGAGCGCGATCAGATCCTCACCCTCGAGCGCACAGCCGCCACGGTGCGCGACCGCGTGATCGTCCGTCTCTTGGCCGACACCGGCATGCGGCCGGGCGAACTCGTATCGATCACCGGGGCAGACCTTCGCCGCGCGGGCCGGCGTCACTACGTTCGCGTCCGCGGCAAGACGGGCGAGCGCGACGTCCCGGTCACGGCGGAGATGTTCACCAGGCTGCGAGCCCTGGCACGAGGCGGGGATGAGCCGGTCTTTGTCGGGTTGCGTCGCGATCGTCGCACTGGCGAGCGTGAGCCGCTCCAGGTCGGCGCTGTACGCCAGATGGTTGCCGCTCTGGCACTCGACGCGGGCTTCAAGACGGTCGTCAATCCCTACGTCTTCCGCCACAGCGCGTGTCGGTGGCTGCTGCTCAGCGGTCAGAGCACGATCATGGTCGAGGCGATCATGGGGCACGGCTCCGAGCAGATGATTAGGGAGCACTACGCGAACATCGGCAGCGATGACGCCCACGACCGCCTGATCGCGTTGCTCCGCGCGGAGCGGTGAGAACATGACGGAGCTGCTCGCTCGGCTCGATCGCGCTACCGGACTGCAAGTCCTCTGCGGCATGCCCACCTGTCGCGGTGTGCTCGCCCGAGTCGCCGTCGTCGATGACCGCCGGCTGCTGTGCATGCTCGATGGGTGGAAGCACAAGGCGCGCGGCCACTGGACATTGAACAATCACTCCGTCCGCCTACAAAAGGTCGCCACGGCGGAGGTGAGCAGGGGCGACCTGGCCCCCGACCAACTCGTCGGGCGGGGACGGCCGCGCAACCGCCGGCCGATCGACCGCGCCGAGGAACGCGACGCGAATCGCGCGGCGTTCGGGCTCCCTTCCGACAATTACGTCATCCAGCCGTGGCCCTCGGGCATCCTGGCGGACTGCCCGCGGTGTGGTCACGTCAACACCTTGACGGCGGCGCAGTTGAGGGTTGCGCCGGCCTAGCAGTCTGGTAAACTCCAGCGCACATCGCGAATAACCGTATGCCGATTATTCGGCCTCTCAGCGCCCTCATTTCCCTCGGGACCGAGCAGGCGCAGATGAGGCACGCCAATGGAAGCACCGGCCATCCGTCCCCGAGCTGGAGTCCGGCTCGATCCCAACAGGCTCGATTTCGAGCTAGCCCGACGCGGCATCAGCGCCCACGAGTTGAGTTCCCTGATAGGGATTCACGAAGTGGTGCTCAGCCGAGCCAGGAACGGGCACGCAATCCGCGAGGCGACATTCCGCCGAATCGCTAGCGGCCTGCTCGCAATTCCGCTGCTAGACGGGGCGGTGGAACTCCTCGCTGAGCCCGCCTCATGAGTCAGGTAGGGGGGCCCGGCAAGGCCCCCACCACCACCAGCGCTCTGCAACCTAACAGTATCACGCCGATCGAACTAGCAGTTGGCCAGTGGCACTTCGGCTTCGCAGTCGACGCTGAGCCGACGACCGGTTCATTGCGCGACCTCGCCACAACCGTGGCGGCCGTTGCCGGTGTCAGCCGCGACTGTGCACTCGACGCTGTGCTGGCCGCCATCGCGGCGCCACCAGTCGAATGGGAGGCCGCGGCGTGAGACGCCACACAGCGACCTCACCCTGTCGCATCTGCGGCGGTCACGAGACGATGCCACGAGGCCAGGGGATGCGCTGCGCCGGCTTCACCTCCGATGACGGGGGGTGGGTCAACTGCTCGCGCAGTGAACGCGCAGGCGATCTACCCCTCGATGAGCGGACCAACCCGCCCACGTACGTCCACCGCATGGCCGGCTCGTGCAAGTGTGGCCACGAGCACGGGCCCGCGCTGCTCACTCAGAACGCCCACGCCCCTGCGCCAAGACAGGCGGCTCGGCGGATCGTGGCCACGTACGAATACGCGGACGCCACCGGTCGCGCCCTGTACAGGGTCGCACGCTTCGACCCGAAGGACTTCCTGCCCCAGCGCGTGACGGAGTCGGGGAGTTGGGTCACTGGCCTAGCTGGTGTCGATGTCCGCGTCCCGTACCGCTTAGCCGAACTGGTCGCACACGCGGACCACGGCGTGTTCTGGGTGGAAGGTGAGCGAGACGCCGACCGGCTGGCCGAGGCTGGGCTGCTGGCAACGACCACGATCGGCGGAGCGAAGTCGTACCGCCGACACGCCGCCGAGTACGCCGAGCACTTCCGCGGCCGGCGCTTGGTCGTCGTCATCCCCGACAACGACGCGGACGGCCACGCCTACGCCGCCGAGGTCGCCGCTTCCCTGGTGGCGGTGGGCGCGGGCGTCAGCATGCTCGAGTTGCCGGGACTGCCCGCGAAGGGCGACGTCACCGACTGGTTGAACGATGGTCACTCACCCGACGAGTTGCGCGCACTCGCCAAGTCCGCGCCCAGGTGGGAGCCGCTCGCACCGCTCGAGGCGGACTCGGAGATTCATTCCGCCGGTACTACGGGGGTTCCGACGGAAAGCATTTCGCTCGCTTGGCGAACGGCTGCCGAGGTGGCCGACGCGACCCCGGAAGTGGTGGCATGGGTCGCCGCGCCCTGGGTGGCCGCGGGAGCGATCACCGAGCTGGCAGGGCCACCGAAGGCGGCCGGGAAGACGACGTTTACGCTGCACATGATCGCTGCCGTACTCGATGGCCGCGAGTTTCTCGGCCGGCCGACGCGACGCGGCGCTGTCGTGCTGCTCACCGAGGAGCGAGACAGCACGCTCCGCCCCGCCCTCAGTCGCGCTGGACTGCTCGGCCGCGCCGACCTACACATTCTCCGCCGCTGCGACACGCCGCGAATGGGATGGCCCGAGGTATGCCGCGCAGCTTTCGCCAAGTGCCGGGCGGTTGGAGCCGTGCTATTCGTCCTCGACACCGCTGCGAAGTGGATGCAGCTCAGGGGCGAGGAGGAGAACAGCTCCGGCGCCGTCATGGCCGCTATGGAACCGATCCAGGCCGAGCCATCGGCGGACATAGCCGTGCTCATGATTCGCCACGAACGGAAGAGTGGGGGCCTGGTGGGCGAGGCAGGGCGCGGCTCAAACGCCTGGACGGGAGACGTGGATGTCTCGCTGTCGCTCCGGCGCCTGGAAGGCAACGCGACCGCGAACGGCCGGCGCATCGAGGCACTGTCACGATTCGATGAGACGCCCTCCGCTCTCGTCGTGGAACTGACTGAGCAGGGCTACGTCGCTCATGGCACAGCAGCCGACATCAAGCGGCACGCCGCCGAGAGCACGATCCGCGACGCCCTACCGGCCACCGAAACAGACGCGCTGACCCTGGACGAAGTGTGCGGCGCCACGGAGGTGAAGCGGACCCTGTGCGCTGCCGTGCTCGCCGCCCTAACAGAGGGTGGTGCCGTTGTTCGCACCGGGGGGGGCATCAAGGGCTCGCCCCATCGCTACTACCGCCCCGAAATGCTTTTCGCCTCTTTAGGGAGGGAGTTCCGGCAGAAAGAAACGCACGCAAATGGTCTCACCGGCGACCCGGAAATTCATTCCGCCGGTTCTCCGTCCCTTAAGCGGAGGGAAGAAACGGAAGCAACAAATGGGCTCGCCGCAACTTCGGAGGGTGAGCGCCCCGGCGACGCCCTCGCAGCGGTCCAGGCGGTCTTTCCCGGCGCAACCCTGATCGCCCGCCACCGTCCAGGCGGCACGGTCGAATGGATCCAGCCGTGAGGATCACACCACCACTTCCTGCCGGGGTGAAGCATTCCCGGTGCCCCTCTTGCCAGAAGGTCACGACGGTCGTGTCCTGTGCTGCCCCTGACCTGCCGTGTGCCCGATGTGCTCCACCTCGGCAGGCTCGACGACGCCGGGACTGGCAGGCAGCGGCATGACCGAGGACAAACCGAACTGTCGACAAATGAGGGTATGGGGGTGGGGGGGTGCCGCGAGAAAGGATAAATCGGCCTGCACGCACGGCCCGTCAGCCGCAAGAAAAACCCTAAACGCGTCACCGAAGGGGCCAAACGCAACTGTCTCGGGCGATATCCCTTATGCAGTATAGAGTTTCCCGTCATGTGGGCACCTTGCGACGGTTCGGCGGGACTTTTGCAGACTGACCATTACCTGACCACACCGCCGTTTATCTGACCATTACCTGACCACATACGGCCATTTACCGACCAGGAGCTGCCCAATGTTCACCCGCCATCACCTGACCTGCCAGCGTGCCGGCTGCGGCCGTGCGTTCACCGCGACGCGGAGCGATGCGCTCTATTGCTCTCGACGGTGCCGTCGCGACAAGTCGCCGGTCACGCTCGCCGCGCCGCCAGTGGACACCGAGGAGCCGCCGGAGGTGGTCGAGGAGGAGGACGACCTGCACGGCGGCTGGCGGCGGGTGGGCCCCTACCTCATCCCGCCATTCGACGAGCGCAACGTCATCCACACGGACTGGCCCCGATGACGGACGACGCGCTGCTCGGACCAGTCCCGCGCTACGCGGTCACGACCGTGATCGGTGGCAGCGGGCTCGAGGCGGCACGACTGACCGCCGCCACCGCGATCAGCGTCACCACCGGGCGTGAGATCGTCCCCGGCTGGAAGCCGGCGAGCGCGGAAGAGGTCACCGTCTTCTGCTACGGCGGTGACTGGGTCTTCTGGAAGTCGCTGGTGGTCGACATCTGCCACGCCACCAAGGTTGCGGTGCCGATGATCGGCTTCCGGTTCCCCACCGACCCGCTGACGGCGCGGCCGGCCGAGGAGCCGGACCCCGACCTGGCCGCCTACGACGCGCCCTACCCGCTGGCGGATGCGGCGGCGGCCGAGGGGGCGGTCCGCATCGCCACAAATCGCCTCTTCGTCGTGGTCGGCCTCGCCGCGGCCGTGGACTATGGCATGGACGGTGCGATGTTGCAGCTGTTGGCTCCTGGTGAATGGCGATACCAGCAGGAATTCGAATGTGTCTTCGGCGACATCGCGGGGCGCCTCTTCGCCGCCGACGACTTGGCGGCAATGTTCGGGGCAAGCTGGCTCCCTGAGGGTGCCCCCGTGGCTGCCGGGCTGACAACGGCGGCGCCGCTGCTGCGCATCAGCGCTCCCGTCGCAGCTCGCCCCCCCGGGCATTGTCCGCGGAGCCCTGATGGTGAGCACCGCTACGACCGCGACCGCGTCTGCCGTGTGTGCTTCGCCGCTGACAGGCCTTTGGAGGTGCCGGCATGACCGCGACGATCGGCGTGGATATTGGGCAGGTTCACGACGCCACGGCCATCGTTGTTGTGGAGTCGTGGAGACCGGACCCTGAGCCGCCGGACCTGAGGACGTCCCCTGACCTGCGCCACCTGGTTCACCACTGCCATAAGGTTCCGCTCGGCGTCGATTACGTCGACGTTGTCGAACAGATTTCCACGGTGGCGGCGATGGCCGCGCCGCTCGGCCACGCCACGCTCATCGTGGACAACACCGGCGTCGGCCGCCCGGTCACCGACCTGCTCCGACGACGCTCGCCCGCGCCGATGAGGACCGTCACCTTCACGGGGGGGAAGAGCGAGAGCAAGGACGGCCCCTATGGCTGGAAGATTCCGAAGCGCGACCTGATGGCGGCGCTGCGCATGGTGATTCAGTCGCAGCGCATCGCGGTCACGCCCTCCTGTCCCTTTCGCGACGATCTCCTCGCCGAGCTGCAGAACATTGATTTCACCATCAGCGAGCGCACCGGCCACGACTCCTACGCCGCGGCAGGGGGTGGCCACGACGACCTCGTCATGGCCCTGGCGCTGGCCATCTGGTGGGCATCCCGGCCCGCCGGCGCCGCATTGGACGCGTGGCTGCAAGTCTCACGAGTGCGCCAGGCGCGCAGTCCTCAGCAGTGGGCCGATGCGCGGGCGGCAGCGTTGGGGCGCATGGGTCCGCACACACGCGCGTTGAACGGATGGTGATGTCGGAGGTGATGGTGTCGGGCGTGGCTAGGCGAGTGCCTCCGCTGACATCCAGGGTGGTTTGTTCATGGCCCCCTTGGACGCGCGCCCGGCCCATCTCCTCCGGTTCAGCGCTGGAGGTGGTGGTGGCCGTCGGAGCTGCGCGAGGCGACAGCACCTCACAGGCAATCGCCAGATTGTTGCAGGGAAGGTGGTACCATCCGTGATTAGCTGATAGCCGACATATCATATTTTTGGCTAGCGCACACCGGAGAGAGGATGATTTTGCTAGGCGTCGTTCTGATGATCATCGGGTTCATCGCGAGCATCCCGATCCTGTGGACGGTGGGGATCATCCTCGCGGTGATTGGTGTCGTCCTCGCTCTCATGGGGAGCATGGGACGCGCAGTGGGTGGCCGGCGCCACTACTTCTGACACCTACTGCGATGGGTTGGCGCGCCGAGCGTGCGCGCACGCACGACCCGACGCGCGGTCCGTCAGGTGCACGGTCATCGCGGTGGAGCCTGCGGGCTGGGAATCAGCCGCCACCAAGGCTCGCCGGACCAAGGCTCGCCGGACATTGAGGAGGTCGTTCCTCGAAGGATGTCGGTCTCAATTGGGCGCGGGACGAGCTGCTCCGGCGTCAGCCGGAGAGCATCATGACCTGCCTGCGGGTGCTACTACGCCTACGAGATCTCCCCAGGACACGGTTGCCGCAGCGACTCTCACACCATTTCTAACCTGGCAAGACCCACGGGTTCTTTTTCAGCACCCTGCTAGGTGTCCCGGCGCTCCAGACCCTTGGCCAGCACCAAGCCGTAGAGCATATGGTCGGCGGCGAAGGCCGCGCGCTCGACGGGCCGGGTCGCCTTGGCCAGGCTCAACCCGAGAGCCGGAGCCAGCCCCGCCTCAAAACCGAGCCAGAGCAGCAGCCCATACCCGGGGCCGACCCAGTTACGGCGGCGCAACCAACGCGGCAGCACGCCGAAGAGCAACCCGCCCACCGCCCCGAACCCCCAGTGGGAGAGTTCGACCACGGCACCGCGCTTGCCGGGCGGAATCTGCTGGAGCGGCCCGCTTGCAGCCTGCCTGGCCATCGCCTCCGGTGGTGTCTCACCGACCAAGCCCAGCTCGGTGGTCAGGGTCCGCATCCCACTCATGGCCATCGCCGCCACGACGCCCCAGCCGGCAGCCTGCAGCATCACGGTTAGCTTTCCGGGCTCTGAGCTCAGGGGCATGGGTGGCCTCGTGGGAGGGCGTGAACGGCCGCCCGCCGCGGCCCCGCGGGCGGAACGATACGCGAAGTCGCGGGCCGCGAGGCTACTCGCCGACAGCGGTTGGACGTGGTCGTGTCCGCCGACACCGGCTGAGCTAGTCGACCTCGATGTTCTCGCGCAGCCGCTCGGCTTTGTCCCGGACCTTCTCGCCGGCATCCTTGGCCTCGCCCGCCGTTCCCGGGTGCCTGACCTCGGCGTCGATGTCCTGGTCCCCGCTCTTCTCATCAACCGCCTCCTCAAACGCGTCCGCAACCGTCGCATTGAGGTCCTGGTCGCCGCCAGCGTCACCGACCCCACCCCCGGACTTGTCCGCAACCGTCTCATCGTCGGTAGACATGTGCTTGACCTCCGTGCAGTGAACGTGCCCTATCAGCGTAGGTGGTATGCACCAGCGACGTCCGAACCCGGTGGGGACAGGCTGAGCTCACTGCTCTCTCTGATCGGCTGATCGTGTGTGGGCGTCGGCTCCTGCCGCTGAGTTTCGACCCGGCTTCAATGGTCGTGACGCTTGGCCCGCATCGTGCGACGGTGGGGAATGACGGGTGATCGCCAAGATCGTCAAGGCTGTGTTGTGCGTTGTGTGCGCCCGTGAGTTTGTTCACGAGACCTACACGCGACCGGCGCACCGCGGGGGAGCCCACCGACGTCCGCAGCTCAGGTGTCCTGGTTGCGGCCAGCGGTACGAGTGGCGGGCATCTGTTGGCTGGGTGCCGGTGGACGATGGCCCGGCTTAGGTGCCCAAGGGAAGGCGTCCCGCCACGCCGCCGCTCCGTCCCCACCGTACACCTATTTGGCACAGTCTCCGTCTGACTGCCAGTACCCGTAGAGAATCCACGGCGCCGAAGGGACCGCGCGGCCGCAGTACTGGCCAGCAGCCCTGCAGAGTGCGACGATGCGGGATGAGCAATGATCCGCCGGGATCAGCTCGCGACCCTCTGGTGTTGCCGTCGCCTGTGGCCGAGAGCTCCTGGTGCAGATGTACACGCTCGACGGCTGTATCTCTGCGCCGAGTGCGCGCGGTCCAGCCAGGAACGCCTCCGCGGAACGGAGCAGGCCTTCGACTGTGACCGATGCCATCAAATTGAGGGCGGGGGGACGGCCAACCTGGTTGGTCTCGACGGCGGCGTCGCTACTCTCTACGTTGGCTGAGCGCTCTGCAATCCCCTGCGCAGCCGCGGTGCAAGATGAGCAGCGTGAAACCTGAGGACTCGGGGCTCGACGCATCCACTCATGTGGCCCATGTCCAGCTGCTGATCGGCGACGTGACGCGAGGAGATCCCGGTGCCGCGCACGCCCGGTACTCCGTGGCAATGTCCCTGCTCTCATACGCCGAGAAGCTGGACAACCACCCCGGAGACGCCATCCTGACCCGCACGTGCCGGATGCTCGAGGCCGAGTACCGAGGCGACGTCCCGCTGGGCACCTGGGCCGCGAGCCCAGAGCCGAAGATCGCGTGGGAACACGTTTTCGGGCCAAACCCAGGCGGCGATCGGTAGTCCACCGCAGCCAGGCCACCGCCCTGCAAGGTATCCGCGGTGGGCGCCGTCACGGCCCGTCCGACCACGCTTCTTCCGCATGGCGCTCGGTTGGCGTTTCGGTAAGGAATGCCGCAACTCACCATGGCACGGTGGTGTCGTCCCATGAAAAGAACTTCCCAGTCGGCCCGTCGTCTTGCAGGAGCGCTAGCCGCACGGCACCGGTGGCTGCCTCCGCTGGATCGCCGCCGCTCGCGGCCGCGCGAGCGTTCAAGTCGGTGGCTCGCAAGCCCGGGGCGACGGCGTTGACTTTGAAGCCCTCCGTAGCCAACGCCTGTGCGTAATAGACGGTGAGCGCATTCAGTGCCGCCTTAGATGATCGGTACGCGGCGCCTGATCCTCCAGTCTCATACGCGAACTGAGGATTGGGACCGGTGCTCCACCCCAACGACCCGGTGCCGCTGGAAACGTTGACAATGCGGGGATGCGCGGAGCGGCGCAACGCAGGCAGGAATGCATTGGTGACCGCAACAACACCGAACACGTTCGTCTCATATGTTTGGCGGAAACTGTCGATGTCCGCCTCAGTCGCGGACTTGCCGTCGACCATGATGCCGGCGTTGTTTACCAATACATCCAACTGTGCAACCTGCGCCGCCGCGCGCGCGATCGACGTCGCGTCGGTGACGTCCATGACGAGCAGCCGAGCGTTGCCGCCAATTTCGTCAACGGCGCGCTGGCCCCGCTCGACAGTGCGGGAGCCGACATAGACGGTGAAACCTAAGCCGGCCATGACATCGATCATGCCACCGCCGATCGCCCACTCGGGTCGCGGCTTGTGACGGCGGCCTTCTACACGGCGGAATTCGCACTCACTATGCCGCGACTCGCGCTTGTGGGTGCCGAGTATGTCGTCGGGGTCATGCGGTGAGCGTGAACCAGCAGGTCGAGGCCTCAGCCGACGCCTACCCGCAATCCCTTCTGGTCTGAGCAAACGATATGGCACGATCCCGCGATGGACGATCCTCCTGCGGCGCCCCCACGAGGTTCACGGCCGCCGCCACCACAAGTGCCGTTCGAGCGCCTGGATCAGTGGTGCGGCAATTGCGATCGCTACGTCAGCCCCCAACGCAGTGCGGGCGGTGAGGCGCCGGTCGTATTCCTCATGCTCGGCATCGTGCTTGGGGGAGTGGTGGGATTTGCCATAGCACTTCTGTGGTCGCTGGGGGACGGGAGGGGTTTGACGGTGGCCGGTGCGGCGCTCGGCGCTCTGAGCGTCGTAATCGCCAGAGGCCAAGACGCTCGGCGCTGCCCAATCTGCAAAACGCGAAATCTTCGCGATCGGCAATGAAGCTGTGCAGGTAACCGCCCGTTCACACTTCGAGGTCGTCGCCCAGCTCCGCACCGACTGACGCCGCCATGAGAGCGTCCAGCGCGTCATCGTCGGACAACGCCCGGAACGTCTCCGGGTCGAACTCGACCCCATAGATGCGCAGGCGACCCTTGTCCGTCACCGAGATCACATCGCCGAACCCGGACGCCGCCACCCTGGCTGGCGCGCCCCGGCGGGTAGCGGCGCTCCAGGTGACTCGACGTCGGCGCTGGGTGACCTGGGACACCCCTTGACCCGTTCCGGGGCCGGACAGGCGCTCCTACGGGCACGCGATGGGCAGGACCGGCACCCTCGGTGCGTTCTCGCCGGCTGATCGCTCCAACGGCACCGCATAGACCGAGGGCGTGCCCGTAGCAACGCCTAGGAGGCCGGGCCGCCGCCCTCACCCTGAGGAAGGACTGCCTCCAACTCCTCACCACACCTCGCGCAGACGGCGATCTCACCGCCATCCGCTCTGATCGCGACTTGGGTAGCGGAGGCACTGCACCCTTCGACACGGCACTCACCCGCGGGTGCCGGGTCAGCCCCGTCATAAGCACTCCCTACACGCGACAGGTCCTGCTCCCTGCTGACAAGATAATCCGTGAGCCGCTCGACCGCCTCGACCGCCTCGCTGGCGAGCTGGTGGGTCGGGCCGTCATCGATCACTCCGGCCGCGGCATATTCAACGTCACCCAAGGAAGAGCGGGCGGCTCGCAGGAGCGCTTGGGGGTTCCCGGTTGCCTCGGTTTGAGTGTCCGGCCGCTGGTCAGCGGGAACATCGTCGTTCACAGGGGTAAGTGTGCGCCACTCCAACGGCACCGCATAGGCCGATCGCGTGCCGCTGTGCGGGCCTAGTGGTCTGTCGGTGACTGGTGGCCGCCTGACCGGCCTACTGTCGAGCCATCGCAGTGGCGCCGCCGCGCAGCAGGAACTTCTGGATCTTTCCGGTTGCCGTCTTCGGCAGCTCGTCGACCGGGTGCCACCCCTTCGGCACCTTGAAGTGGGCCATGCGCTCGCGAATGAATGCGGTCAGCTCCTCATCGCTCGCTGACATGCCGGGCCGGAACACGAAGAAGGCGTGCGGGGACTCGCCCCAGCGCCCCGTCGAGGGCCGACCGCCAGCCCTCCGATTCTCTTCCTCGGCTGACTAGACTGCTGACGTGACCGACGCGCTCTCCGTCGCCGACCTGATGCACAAGCCGGCCGTGGTGGTGCACGAGGGCATCACGCTCGCGGATGCCGCCAAGGTGCTCGACGCGAACAAGGTCGGTGCAGCCGCGGTGCTGGACGGCGGGGAACGCCTCGTCGGCATGGTCAGCGAGCGCGACTTGCTCCGGTCGGTGGGCCACGGCATCGACCCAGGATCAACCGGCATCGACGAGGTGATGACGCGCGACCCTGTGACTCTGCGAACCACAGACACCGTCGCCGCGGCGCTCGACATCTTCCGGGACCGGCGCTTCCGACACCTGCCGGTCATGGAGGGAGACCGGGTGGCCGGCATCCTCTCCATCCGCCACCTGGTTCGGGTCGCGCGCATCGAGGCGGTCCAGCCCGCCGGCTCGGCGCCACCCGAGCTGGCGCCGCGAGGCCTCGAGGGTGTGGCCGTGGCCGAGACCGCCGTTGGGGACGTGCGGGGTGAGGAGGGCTTCTTCCACTATCGCGGGTACAACGCCGTGGAGCTGGCCAGCCGGTGCTCGTTCGAGCAGGTGTGGCACCTGCTCGTGGAGGGCTCGCTGCCCGACGATCATGAGTTGGCCGGCTTCACTGCGCGAGCGGTGGCAGCGCGGCGCCTGCCCGAGGGCATCGCCGACTTGCTGCGGCAGATCTCCACGCTGCCCAACTACACGCCTCTGTCCGCTCTGCGTTCTGCGGTGTCGGTCACGGCGGCCGCGCTGGGTTCGGCGCCGACGCTGGACATCTCCGCCGAGCAGGTGCGCGCGGACTGCCTGCGCCTGGCGGCGCTGGCGCCGGTGCTGCTGATGCGCCTGCACCGTCATCACCAGGCGTTGGTGCCGATCGATCCGGACCCGAATCTCGGCTATGCCGCCGCGTACCTGCAGATGCTCACCGGCGAGCGGCCTGCGCCGCGGATGGCCCGGGCGCTCGAGCAGTACCTCATCCTCACCATGGACCATGGCTTCAACTCCTCGACGTTCACCTCACGCGTGATCACCTCGACAGGCTCCGACATCGGCTCGGCACTGACGGGAGCGATCGGAGCGCTGGCCGGCCCGCTGCACGGCGGCGCGCCCTCCCGAGCGCTGGCCATGCTCGACGCCATCGCGAGCCCGGACCGAGCCGAGGATTATCTGCGCGCCGAGATCGGGGCTGGTCAACGGCTGATGGGCTTCGGTCATCGCGTGTACAAGACCGACGACCCCCGCTCGACGCTGCTCCGCGAGGTTGCCACCGAGGTGGGGGGTGATCAGGTGGAGTTCGCCCGGCATATCGAGGCCACCGCGCTGCGCGTTCTCGCCGAGCTCAAGCCGGGCCGACGTCTATACACGAACGTCGAGTTCTACGCCGGAGTGGTCATGAACAGTGTTGGAGTTCCCCGCGACATGTTCACGCCGACGTTCGCCTGCAGTCGCACCGTGGGTTGGACCGCAGCCATAGCGGAGCAGGCGGCCAACAACCGCCTGATCCGGCCCTCCGCGCTCTATGTAGGTCCCGCGCCGCCGCGCCCGTTGCCCGACGGCTATGGCGCCGCCCTGGGCGCCGCCTAGACTGTTCGAGCGCGCCTTCGACGCGCGAATCTCGATGTCCGATAGCTGTGCCCACTCAGAAGCCGTGCGCCTAGCTGGGTGAGAGGACGCCCCAGACGTCCTCGCGCAGGGAGCGAATCGCGACCTGCGCAGTGGCTGGCGAGTCGATCGCCTTCCAGTCCAGGGCCAACATGACTACGCTGACGACCAGGAGCCCGGCAGAGCAGAGCCCGATCCCGTCAGCCGCAAGAGAAACCCTAAACGCGTCACCGAAGGGGACAAGCGCAACTGTCTCGGGCGCTATCCCTTATGCTGTATAGATTTTCCCGTCCTGTGAGCACCTTGCGACGGTTTGGCGGGACTTTTGCAGATGGGCGATTACCCGACCACACCGCCGTTTATCCGACCATTACCTGACCACATACGGCCATTTATCTGACCAGGAAGCCGCCCAATGTTCACCCGCCACCACCTGACCTGCGAGCGCGCCGGCTGCGCCCGTGCGTTCACCGCGACGAGATCGGACGCCCGCTTCTGCTCTCGACGGTGCCGCCGCGACAAGACGCCTCCCACGCCGCTGGCTGAGGTGGTCGAGCCTGCCGTTTCTACCGCTGAGGAGGTGCCGGCTGCGGTCGACGATGACCTGGACGGCTGGAGGCGTGTGCCAGGCGGCTACGCCCCGCCATTCGATCAAAGGAACGTTGTCCGGGTTGACTGGCTCCGGTGACGGACGCGGGCTCCCGGCTGAACGCATCACGACCTGTCGCGCGACCGGAATGATACCCGGCGCCATCGATCACAAAGGAGACCACATGGCCTAGGCGCCAGCCCCGCCGATGACCCCCCTACCGCGACCTCAACGCGGAGGTGACCGCCGCGGTGGAGGCCATCCTCTCGGTGCGCCGAGACTACGACGACCTCCTCCGTCGCCAGGCACTTCCGCAGTTGAATGCAACGTTGTCGAACTTCTGCCCGGAGGCGTCGACGACGGATAGTTCGTACAGCGGGAGCAACCACTCGGATTGCGACCCGTTGCTTCCGTGTGACGTTGACTTGGACGCACTCCTCACATTTACGGCATGGGCATTGGCGCGTTGCATCAGGTCGTTATTCGCCGTACACTTTGGTGTAGCTAGGTGCAGAACGTCGTCCGGGTTGAGCGTGCCAAGAGGCTTCTGACCACCAGGAACGCGAAGTGGGTCAGAGAGGCAGGGCTATGACGGGTTTCATCTCCAAGTGCTCTGTCAGGCTGGTCGGCGTTGCAGCTGTCGCGATCCTTGCGGGCTGCGGCGTCACCATGAACGGCGCCGTCATCGGCGTGCCCCCGCCGGTCGCACCGGGCCCGGTCCTCAGCGCCACCCACCCGGCCGCTGGCGTCGACCAACAGTCCCTCCTCGGCGAACTCAACCAGGCCGCGGCGACCCAGGGCGATCGCGGGGCCCAGCAGCTCCTGGCCGAGTTCGACTCACTCACCAACGACCACACCCTGATCGACGCCGAGAAGATCGACGTGCTGAAGCAATTCGGCGCGTCGCAGATCAGCGTGCGCCAGAGCCTGCTCACGCAGCTGATCGCCGACCTGCAGTCGCGCCATCATCTCAGCGCCGGTCAGAGGTCGGCGGTCGTCTCGAAGCTGCAGGCGGTCAGCGCTCAGCTGTCCAGCCTGGGCAACGTGATCGCCCAAGACACCTTGGTCGACAGGCTGCGCACCGACATCATCTCGATCGCGTCATCGACGCAGATCTACGCCATCGTGCAGCCGGTCAACCACCTGGCCGCGGCCGCCGAGATCCGGCTACCCGACCCGTAACGCGCCCGTCAAAGCGTAACCACCAGGGACGATCCCAACAAGGGCTGGCGCATCCGCGAGGGATGCGACCAGCCCCTTCGTTTCTGTCAGGACAACGGCGTCGGTCAAGCTTCAGTACCCGCCGAAGGACGCCACCGGCGTCTGATTGCCTGAATCCGCCGTGGTGAGCGCAAGTCTTTTGTCGGCCGGCTCCTCACCACACCGCTTGGAACAGGTCACCTCGCGTGAACCGCTCCAACAACGCCGCACAGACCGAGCGCGTGCCCGTAGAACGCCTAAGATCGCCGATGCTTGAGAGAAAGGCGAAAGAGCCCCAGCTCTCGCAACAAGAGGCGGCTCGCCAAGGTGCTGGGGGTCAGCGTCCACGAACTGCGTCTCGTGGGGGGATCCGACCGTGGACGTCCAGACACCGACACAGGTACCGGGTAGCCCGCCGCCGCGACCTTCGCCACCTGCCCATCCGCTCACGGGGGACAACTGGCATCTGCGTCCGACGCCGCCGTCTCAGCAGCGCGGCCGAACCCAACGGGCTGGAGACTGGGTGCCTAGGACCGTGGTCCGTGGAGGCCGCGTCCGTGGAGTGGTGGCGCGTGGGGCGCTCGGGTCCACGCTTCTCCTCATTGGATCGCTCTGGTTCTCCGGAATGCTCCCAGTTGGACGCACGGCAAATGCGAGCACCGTCGGGGTGGCTGAGTCGTTCGGAGCGCAGAACTCATCGGGCAGCGCCACGTTGTCGGCGTCGCCGAGCGCCGCCACCACGGCGGGCGACCTCCTCGTCGCCGTGATCAGGGACCGCAACGCCACTGTCTTAGTGCCCGTCATCAGCGTCACCGACACGGCCGGGGAGACGTGGAGCCACGCGGCGAGCGTGACGGGAAGACAGGCCGACGGGGAGATCTGGTACGTGGCTAGCGCGGCGAGCCTCTCCACCTCTCAAGCGGTCACGGTGACACTGGGCGGAACGTCAGCCTCGACCTCGGCGATAGCGTTCACTGTTCTCGACGTGACTGGCGCCTCAGCATCACCGCTGGACGTGACGGCCATAAACATCGGCAACACTGAACCGGCGTCGACAGGCGCCACCGCCATGACTGCCCAGGCTAGCGAAATCGCCATCGGCGACATCGGCTGGAACAGCAGCGTCACCCCCAGCGGCCAGACCGCGGGCTACACCACCACCGCGGTCCAGCAGTCGACGGTCAGCGGCAGCGCGGCCGGTGAGCAGGCAGCATGGCGGCTCCTGACCGCCACGGGCGCGCAGAGCTATTCGGCCACCCTGAACTCCTCCGCGGTGGCCTGGACCGGCGCCATCGCCACCTTCAAGGTTGGCGCGTCCACACCCCAGCCGGCGATCTCAGGGTTCGCCCCGACCAACGGAGCGGTTGGCACGTCAGTCACGATCAACGGGACAGGGTTCACCGGCGCCACAGGAGTGGCGTTCAACGGCACTGCCGCCACCCCCTACACGGTGATGTCCGACTCGCAGATCAGCACGACCGTGCCCGCCGGAGCGACCACCGGTCCGATCACGGTCATCACGCCGGCAGGCACTGCGACCTCATCGACATCGTTCACAGTGTCGGCGTCGGCGAACGCTTGGACGACGGTCGCCCCGATGCCGACAGCACGATACGTGCTCGCGGCTGCCACCGGTCCGGACGGGCGCATCTACGCCATCGGCGGCTACAACGGCAACATCCTCAACACCGTCGAGGCCTACACCCCGAGCACCAACAGCTGGGCCACGGTGGCCCCGATGCCGACAGCGCGATACGAGCTCGCGGCTGCAACAGGTCCGGACGGGCGCATCTACGCCATCGGCGGCTATAACAGTCCCACCGGCCAACTCAACACCGTTGAGGCCTACACCCCGGCGACCAACAGCTGGGCCACGATGGCCCCGATGCCGACAGCACGATTTGGGCTCGCGGCGGCCACTGGTCCCGACGGGCGCATCTACGCCATCGGCGGCGACAACGGCAGCACCCTTAACACCGTCGAGGCCTACACCCCGGGCACCAACAGCTGGGCCACGGTGGCCCCGATGCCGACAGCGCGGGCCTATCTCGCGGCTGCCACCGGTCCGGACGGGCGCGTCTACGCCATCGGCGGCTACAACGACGCCAACGGCAACATCCTCAACACCGTCGAGGCCTACACCCCGGGCACCAACAGCTGGGCCACGGTGGCCCCCATGCCGACGGCGCGATACTTTCTCGCGGCTGCCACTGGTCCGGACGGGCGCATCTACGCCATCGGCGGCTACAACGACGTCAGCGGCTTCCTCAACACCGTTGAGGCCTACACCCCGGGCACCAACAGCTGGGCCACGGTGGCCCCCATGCCGACAGCACGATACTTTCTCGCGGCTGCCACTGGTCCGGACGGGCGCATCTACGCCATCGGCGGCGCCAACGGCAACATCCTCAACACCGTCGAGGCCTACACCCCGGGCACCAACAGATATGCCTCCGGAATCTCGATCAAACTGGTCGTCCCGAGCACGATCGCAAACAACGGGGCCTATGAGGAGAACGTCAGCGAGCTCAACCCGTCGGGGAGCAATTGCGGTTTCTCCCTCTATCGCTCCACCGACTACTACGGCGGCTACCAGTATCTGGGTTTCTACAAGGGCACCCAAACCAACGACCTTGTGCAGGACTACTTCGGCTACACGCAGTACGCAATAATCCCAACGAACTGCACCGGTAATACGGGCTCGGCGGTGTACTCGGCCGCTTTCTACCCAACGACGTGGGACAACCCGTTCTATGTGATCAGCGGTTCGGCCACGACGATCTACTCGACGAGCTACTACGGTGGCTCAGCGCTGCAGACGACGTCCGGCAGCGGCACTCGCGTCCGCTGGAACACTGACACGACGTACAACGTGGGCATCGTCGTCGGCACAGGCCCGCGGGGTGGGATTGGAACCGTCTACGCGGACGGGATAAAGATGGGGACGATCAACTTCTACTCGGCAAAGGTCACCGGTATGAAGCTGACGTTCAAGGTGGGCCTCAGCCCGTACACGTACCACACGATCGACGTCGTGGTGACCGGCCATGGCGCGAGTGGCGGGTACTCGATGTATCTCGACGCTGGCATCGAGAACCGGTACTGATATGGAAGTCCACATCAACTCGGACACGAACGGGAAGCGCCTGACGAGACAGAGAGCGAAGCCGAATTATCCAGACGAGCTGAGCATGCTGAGAGCTGCTCAGCGCCTTGGGGGGAGACCGTGAGGGGCCGAACATTCGTCGCCATGGTCGTCGCCACCGTGGCCATCGCATTCACCGGGAGCGCCCACACCGCGAGCGCCGCTTCTTCGTCGACGAACTGGCCTCAGGAGGGCTTCAACGCCCAGCATACGAACTACAACGCCACCGAGACCACCCTTACCCGGTCGAACGTCCGCAACCTGACGCATGTCTTCGCAACGCCCCTCCAGGACGTTGGGCCCGATCCGATCGAGGCCAACGGCGCGGTGTACTTGTCGGCTTCTGGAGGCGGCGACATCGAGTCGATCAACGGAACGACGGGCGCGGTCAACTGGACGACCAACGCCTGCACCCAGGGTCAGGGAACGTCCATACCCGCCTTCGCGGCGAACAAGATCTGGGTCGGCTTGAATGACCCGGGGACGGGTGCGGTCAATACGTCTGGGGCCACGGTGTCGTGCATCGAGTTCGGCGATTACTTCCCTACCCCACCCACGGTTTCGCATGGCATCGTCTTCGCCAGCGGCATGGACGGCGTGGTCGTCGCGATCAACGCCTCGACGGGGAGCGTCCTGTGGCAGACGTGTTTGCTCTGCACCCAGTCCGGGGGTCCATTCCTCTACTCACCTGCCGTGAGCGTGGATGGTAAGTGGCTCTTCATTGCGGGAAATGATGTCAATGGTGGCGGAGCGGTCTACAAGGTCAACGCGACTACCGGGGCTCTTTCCTGGTCACGGTATATGGATACCTGTGGCACATCTGCCGTGGCCATCTCCGGTTCGTCCCTCATCGTGAACGGGTGCAACCTGTATTCACTCTCGGCTGCAACGGGCGCGATGATCTGGCACACCAACCACTTCGGCCCCAGCATCAGCAGTCCGTCCGTGACCAGCGGGTTGGTGTTCGCTTCTGCCGGCGGACGAATGGACGCGTTCAAGGCCACCAACGGAAAGATGCTCTGGAGCTACGCGTACTCGCTGACGGTCGCGCCAACGCTCGCCAACGGCGTCGTCTACGTGAACGATAGCAGCGACCTCGCGATGGTCAACAGCGCCACGGGCACCCAGGTCGGTCAAATTCTTGCTCCAACCGGCGCAGGTTTCACCGGGAGCGTGGTCGTAGTGAACGGGTACGTCTACGTGTGCGCCATAGATGGCTCCACTGGCGCGGTCGCGCTGGAAGCGTACCGGCCTTAACGGTGGGCGCCTAAACCCCCGCCGGGCACGCGGGGATGTTCAACGCGGCGCATGGAGCGGTCCTATTTTTGCAGGGTCGGCGCCATCGGCTGCCGAGTGGTGCGATACGGCCAGCCGGTACGCAACGCTCTAACCGAGCGTCGGTGCGGTAGTCGGCAACCTGGTTGGCGACGAGTCGCACCACCTCTCCAGGGCCTCCGTGCTAAGCCCGTGCCACTGCTGCCGGAGAATGCCACACAGGTGACAGCCTTCCGATCGGCGAGTCGGTAGCGGACCATGACGGCGGGCCGCGGAAGGTTCATCCGGGGCTTGTATGGTCCATGGGCATCGTGATGAAGCAGGTGCTCGCCGTCGCCCTGGTGCAGCGCACCGCCTCCCCGGGGAGCCAATACCCGGAGGGCGGCCGCGGTGGTGGTGATTACGCCGCGCGCCGCCTGCCCCGGCTTACTACGGGCCGACCAGGGGTGACGCCACCGTCTACGGTGCACAACAGGATTGTGTAACCGGGCCATCACCCGTTTGTCCGTCACTGTGCCTACACTTCGCGGCGGAGGGCGACGGCGCCAATTCGCGCATACTCGTCGTCAGGGGGGAAACAACAAAACATGCCAACCGCCGAGATCGAAGCAGTCGCCGCCCGGCTTTCCGAAACGGGCCAGGAGATGAGAGACCTCATCGTGCTGTTGACTAGGCTCGAGTCTGACAACGGATCGAGGACGTCTTTGGACGCGGTGCTCACCCGATCCGGATACACCCGCGAGCAGCTCGAGGCCATCCCGGACGCTGACTAGGGTCGGCCTGTGGCCGAGCTTTTCTTCATCGACGATGCTCTCGACGATCTGGAGCGATTCCGCCGCTCCGGTGAGTACCCCAGGATCCTGAAGAAGCTGAGTCAGATCGAGGCTGATCCCCTGAACGTCGGGAAGCCCTTGGGACAGGCGCTTGCCATCTTCCGCAAGCTCACCTTCGGCGATCGGCAGTGGCGGATCATCTTCCACCCCGACAAAGATGGGTCAGCGGCCACGGTGTGGGTGATCGGCGACCGCGACGACATGGAGTGCTACCGGATCGCCAAGAAGCGGCTCTCGGCTCTCGGAGACAGCCCGCACCGTGCGATCCTGGCCGAGGCCGTCGCCACGTTCGACGAGGCGCACGCACGCGTATCCGAGGCTACCGACGCATAGGCTGAAACGCGGCGACCGGGAGCGCACGTACCATCGCCTCCGGGGGGCGCGTGGGTGTTGTCAGAGGTCCCTCCGCTGAGCGACGCCCGCGCCCTCTTTCTCGCCGGATTTCTCTCCCGAAACGCGACCGTCTTGACCCCTTCGCTGACCCCTACAGGGGTGCCCAAACGTGCCATTTGGTGCCCGTTAGTGCGCGCTTCCCGAATACAAAAGGCCGTCGCCGAAGGGGACTCACCCGGGTTCGATTCCCGGCGCCTACAACCATTGCTCGCGGCTTGGGGTTCGGGTGTCTTTTCGACACACTCGCCCAGGCGAGGGTCGTCTCGATTGGGCTAAAGGCGCTGACCGCCCAATCTCCCCGCACCCGCCCAGGCGGATAGGCGCTTCGTCAACTCCGACAGGCTGCGTACCTCACGCAGGAAGAGGTCGCGCGGGCCTGCAACGTCACAACGTGGACCGTGAACCGTTGGGAAAGGCCAGAGGGCGCCCCGGTGCCGCTGCTTCGACATCGTCGACGACTTGCGGAGCTGTACGGCGTCTCAATGGACGCGCTAGGGCTCGGCTGAGAGCTCGGTTCCGGTCGGGCCGTGGGCCGTTACGCGGGAACGCGCGGCCGGGCCAACCGCGAGAGGTTGCGTCCCGACGCTACCCGCTTGGACAGCCCAGTCTCTGCCTCCCACACCAGAACCAAGGAGGCCTCAAAGTGCGGGTCGTCCTCCAGCAGGATTCGGACCGCCTTCAAAGCCTTCGCCTTATCAGCAAAGCGCCCAAGACGGTTTCCCTCATCCCAGATCTCGTAAGCCACGGTGTCAGTCTAGCCGAGCGCGGCTCTTGCTAGGGACCGGCCTGATCGCAACGATGCAACGGCGCAGTTGATCCGGATTGGTGCCCACCAGGCTGACGTGTTGTCCTGCTGGGGTGGGCTTACTCCGAAACATCCGCACTTCCGCTGGCACCTCCAACTCGGCAACCCACGACCCCAGATGGACGACCTCTCTCGCCTTGTCCTCGGCCATCCGCCGCGTTGTGTATGCCGATAGTCGCGGCCAATCCCGAATGACTGAAGCCGGGGCGCCTATCGGCGGACGCTTTCCCCGGGCCTCATGGGACTGGAGGTCCCAGTCGGTCGGGACTTCAGTTCTGCAGATCCGAAACAAGCGCATGAGCGCGACAGGATAGGACGGTGCGGCTCGGTTCGGCGGTCAGATTGTCACGACGGGAGCGCCCTTCGCGCAGCAGCGATGGTCGCCGCGACGACAATGCCACTGACGGTGGTGCGAAAGAGCGGGGCAGCTTTCCGGTTGGACGCGTGAATCTGAACGCCATCCGTGAACGCCTTGACGTCGATCAATTTGGCCAAGGGGATCTCGATCGTCGACTTGTTCCCGGCGAAAACAAGCCGCTTCGACGAGATTGTCATGGTCCCTGTATCCGATGCCACCGTCTGCGTTCCGACTACCACGCTGTGCCCGCGAAAGTTGCCTGTCCGGACGCGGACGCCGTGGCCTATCGGAACGCTCACGCCTCTGCTCCCGCCCTTGAACTCGCGCAGAACCTGCTCGGTCATCACGGCAGCGGGCGTCTCCAGGTGGACGATCTCGCCAGCGCTGGTCAAGAGAGCGGCGTTCGGCATCGTCTCCAGTCGTCCGTCGTTCGCCTTGGCGACTATGAAGCGCTCAACGAGCGGATGGTTGTGCGTGGCCACGTCCGTCCAGGTGAACCCCCCTTGTTCGATCAGGCGATCCACGCCAGACTCCTCAGCAGGCGTGAGGATGTCATCGGCGAGCGCCTCAGCGATCTGACTCTCCACGGCCCCTAAGCGCGTCTCACAGGCTTTGCATATGAGCGGGCCCGAGTGGAACATCCCCAGCTTGGCATGGCAGGTGCTGCACGTCTTGGCCACGGTCCCGGAACTATAGGTTGGGGATGGTCATCTAGCACCCGACGGTCCAAGTGCCCTGCCGATCTTCTCGGCCGCCTCGCGCTGCAGCGTCGGCGTGACGTGCGAGTAGAGGTCCAGGGTGATGCCCACCGATGAGTGGCCGAGCATCTCGCTGACAACCTTCGGGTGAACGCCATGGCTCAGCATCAGCGTCGCCGCAGAGTGTCGCTTCCTCAGATAGCGGCGTCGGGGGGCAACGGCTCATTGATCCGACCGTGGACGGCGTCGACAGCGTGGACTGCCAGGCCCTGATAGTGGTCGAAAGCTTCCAGGAAACGGCTGATGTCTTCCTTCAGCGTGGGATCGGCCCTGCCCTCGCCGATCCGGATCAGTTCGCGTTTCTCCAGCTCGAAGTCTTCCCTGGCGGAGCGCAGGTCGTTGAGAAGGGCGACGATCTCCTCATTGGTCGGCATCACTTCCACCTCCAGAGGTCAGCCCGTGCAATTGCCCCAGGGTCAAAGAGCTTAGAGGGCTACGGTCAGCGGTGTCGTGTCGTGCCTTACCATGACACCCGCTCAGAGCGCCCTTTCCGACCTGGCGTAGTTGATCCACAGAGTAGAGAACCCGGGGGAAACGCTCTAAGCGAGATCAGATCCTCGCGGGAGTAACTCAATGGTAGAGTGCAACCTTCCCAAGGTTGAAGTTGCGGGTTCGAGCCCCGTCTCCCGCTGTGCCGCCCTTCGGGTGGCCGCCATGCACTGATCCGCTCGGCGCAGCCTTCGCGCCTGCTGTCAGCCAGACCAGAGAGTGCCGCACGGCCGCGGCGATCACGCTACGCTGGCGCGCGGTGTTCAACGCGAGCATCGCTGTATCGCTGCATACCCCGCGACGATGCGGTGGCGCGGCGTAGGTGTCGCGTGGTGTGGTCACGTCATCGAGTGTGGGTGCTGCCCTGGGCGGTCCCCATCACGTCTCGGTGACGGGGATGACCGCATGAGGCTCGGCTCTGCTTTCGACAATGAGACGGCTCACCACTGTCATAGTCAAACCTGTAAGGCCCAAGCCTGTAAGGGATCACCCTGCTAAAATGCCCTCGTGGCCTCAACCCGGGTTCCCAACCCCTTCCACTTCGGCGCCCCAGCCGAGGACGTGCACTTCACCGATCGCCTCGACCAGCTCGCCCGGCTGAAGGCGGTCATGCTCAATGGCCAGAACCTCATCCTCATCGCGCCACGCCGCTACGGGAAGACATCACTCCTGCTTGCCGCGGAGAGGGAGGTGCGGAAAGCAGGCGGCCGAACCGGCAGGGTCAGCCTCATCAAGTGCGCCAGCGAGAAGGACGTCGCCGAAGCACTGATGAAGGGCGTCATCGACGGCCCCCTCGGCTGGCTGCGCGGGCGCGTCGAGGAGTTGATCCTGCGCATCTCCCGCCTCCGCATCCGGCCGACGGCGACGTTCAGCGACAGCGGGACGCTGGAAAGCCTCTCGTTCGGTCCCGACATCGCCGGGGTGAACTGGCGTGAGGTCATCGTCGACGTGATCCGCATCCTCAACGACGCCGCCCAGCACGAGCGCACGGAGCCGGTCTCGTTGATCCTCGACGAGTTCCAGAAGGCGTACGAGATCAGCCCGCTGCTCGCGGACGTGTTCAAGGATCTCGTGGATGAGATGCCACGGGTGAGCCTGGTCTTCGCCGGCAGCAAGCGCCACCTGATGGAGGCGATGGTGTCTGACCCCGAGCGCGGAGCCCTCTACAACGTCGGCTCCAAGATGTACCTCGGCAAGATCGCACTCGAGGACTTCGTGGCCTACCTGGAACGTCAGGCGGCGGTCGGCGGCAAGGCGATGGCCGGCGGGGTCGCGGCACGGATCTACGAGGCGGCGGCCGGGATTCCCAACGACGTTCAGCTGCTGGCTTTCTGGTCCTTCGAGTCAGCCCCGGGATCGAGCATCGATGACGCGGCGGTCGAACATGCCGTCCGCGCCGCGGTCGGGGATCAGCGAGAGGAGTTCGAGGAGGTGTTCGGCAAACTCTCGCTGACCCAGCAACGGCTCCTCAAGCACATCGCGGCCAACCACACCACGGCCGTCACCGGGTCGGTTGTGCAGGCGGCGATCGGAGTGAGTCACACCTCGGCGCGCGCGGCCGCAGAGGTGCTCGAACGCGCTCAGCTGATCCAGTCGCAGGACAGCGCCTGGATCGTGTCCAGCGGGCTGTTGCGCGAGTGGCTGTCCGACGCCTACGACTGAGTCAGTGGCGCAGGCGGGTCTGCTCGATGTCGGCATGGCTCAGGCCGAAGTAATGCGCCACCTCGTGGAGCACCGTGTCGTGCACCTGCTCAACGAGTTCGTCATAGCTCGCGCACCAGTGCTCGATGTTGCCCTGGAGCAGCACGATTCTCTTCGGGTACGTGTAGGCGCTGAACACCGAGTCCTCGCTGCCCTCGTAGAAGCCGAGCACGTGCTCGTCGATGTCGTTGGCGCGGTCATGGACGGTCGCCCCCGGCTGGATGGTGATCAGCAGGTTGTCCGCGTCCATCCGCTCGCGCAGCGGCGCGGGGACCCGGTCGAGCGCAGCAGCGGCGATGTGCTCGAATTCCTCCGACGAGACGTGGTACGGCACCGCCCGAGCATGCCACGCCGGACGACTCGGGGAGCGAGCTGAACTACAGCTAGCCCGCGCTGTCGTCGCGCGGACCGTTCCAGCGACCGGTGTACCAGGCCTCCCCCCAGCGATTGCCCCGATCCCTGCCAGAAGACCAGCTGGGTGGAGCCGTCCGCCGTCACCGCACCATCCAGGGGCGGTTCAGGCCTCGGTCAGGCCTCGCTCTCCGTCTGCGGCTCAGTCGCCGTCCCGGCCGGGGTGGCCTTGGCAAACCGCAGAGCAGCTGAGTTGATGCAGTAGCGCTGACCGGTCGGCACCGGACCGTCGCCGAACACGTGGCCGAGGTGCCCGCCGCAGCGCGCACAGCGCACCTCGGTGCGCGGCACGATCATCTTGAAATCGCGGTGCTCCTCGATGGTCGCCGGGTCAACGGGCGCGTAGAAACTTGGCCAGCCGCTGCCGGAGTCGTACTTCGCGTTGGAGTCGAACAGCGCCGCGCCGCAGCCCGCGCACAGGTACTGGCCCGCGGCTTTCACATGAACATACTGGCCGGTGCCGGCGCGTTCGGTGGCGCCGCGACGGAGGACGGCGTACCGCTCGGGTGTGAGCAGCTCACGCCACTCCTGGTCGGACTTGGACACCTTGTCGGGCACGGGACAACGGTAGCCGATCCCCCCTGACACAGGCTCCGGAATGCGCCTCAGACGCCCGAGCCGGTCCACTCCGGACGGCGCCACGGCTCGGCGGCGAACGATGTCCGCACCGCGTCACGGATGGCAGCGTCAGCGATGATGTCGGCGCCGGTGAGGGCCAGCGCCGCCGCACCGCGCAGCATCACGTCGTGCGCGTGCTCGGTCGCCGCTGCCTCGCGGAACTCGTGGGTGTGGCAGGACACTCCCTCGTGGATGATCGCCACCTCCGGGTGGATGGTGGGGCACGCGTAAGAGACGTCGCCGACGTCGGTGGACCCGACCCGGGCCCACGGCGCGGAGACCTCCGGGGCCAGGCCCACCTCCTCGAGATGGAGGTGGCCGCGCTCCGCAAGAACCCTGTTGGAGCGGAGGTCCTTGTAGGTGTTCTCCTGCACCAGCTCCAGCGAGCAGCCCGTCGCGGCTGCGGCGGCCTCAAAGATGGCCCGGAAGCGGACGTTCATCTCGTCGAGGTAGGCGGCCTCCCGGGCCCTTGTGAGGAATTCGCCACTGGTGCGCTCCGGGATGATGTTCGGGGCCGTGCCCCCCTCGGCGATGAAACCATGGACGCGGGTGCCGTCCAGCAACTGCTGGCGCCACATCGCGATCCCGGTGTAGGCATGCACGAAGGCATCGAGCGCGTTCAACCCCTTGTCGGGGTCGCCGGCGGCGTGGGCCGCGCGGCCGGTGAACGCCCAGCGCCAGTGCGTGCAGGCGAGGGCCCACATGACCGACATGGTGCGGTCGGCGGGGTGGAGGATGAGGGCGGCATCGCAGTCGTCGAACACACCGTCGGCGACGAGTGGGATCTTGCCCCCGCCGCCCTCCTCGGCCGGGCTCCCCACCACTCGCACCTGGCCCTGGATGCCAGCCTCGCGAAGAGCGCGCAACAGCGCGATCCCAGCGGCGGCGGACGCGGTGCCGATCAGATTGTGGCCGCAGGCGTGGCCCATGCCGCGGAGGGCGTCGTACTCGCACACGAAGGCCACGCGCGGACCACCTTCACCGCTGGCCGCGTCGGCGATGAACGCGGTTGCCATTCCGGACACATCGCGCCGCACCTCGAAGCCGTTGGAGATGAGGAGTCCACAGAGCGTGGCGCAGGCGCGGGTCTCCTCGAACGCCGTCTCCGGGTGCGAGTGGATGTCAAGCGAGACGTGACGAAGGTCGAGGCGTTGCTCGTTGAGCACTGCCTGCACGCGGGCGGCGATCGAATCGGTGGCGATCGACATGTGATGACCTCCTCGGAACCGCGGCATTGTGGCGGGACATACCAGATGACCTGACGCCAACAACCCGTCGGTGGTGGTCGCGCTCTCAGCTCGCAGGGTAGCGCTGTGCGCCACGGCGCAGCGCATCGGCGACGTGCTCTCGTAACGATGGCGGCGCGATGACCTCGACGGAGCCGCCCCAACCCAGTACCCACGAGCGCATCTCCACCTCGCTGGCGACGGCGATACGCGCCTCGATGTCGCCGGTCTCGAGGTCGGTGATGGCGGCACCACGATGCCACAGTGCCTCGCGCGCACGCTCCGCGATGGCCGCGTCGAAGCGGAGCACCACGTCGTCCTGGCCGAGCGCCTGCCAGATTCCCCACGACCCGCTGACGATGGCGTCGATGTCGAAGTCCTCGGGGACGGTGAACGTGCCGGCCAGGAGGCGCGCCTCGCGGACGCGGTCGATGCGGAACGGGCGGACCTCACCGGACAGCTCGTCGTGCGCAAAGATGTAGAGCGTGCGGCTCTCGGCACGCGGCTCGAGGAAATAGGGATGCAGAACGCGCCGCGTCTCCCGGCCCTCCGCGTCCCGGTAGGCGACCTCGACGCACTGACGGCGCACGAATGCATCGACGATCACCCGCTCGACCTCGTGGCGCGCGCTCCGCGCCGGGCGCCGTTCGGACGCAGCGATCAACCCCTGCAGGTAACGCGTCACCACCGGCACGCTGAGCGCCCGCGCCAGCTGGGCGAGGGCCCCTATCAGCGCCGGCTCCTGTTCGAACCGCATCTGCTGCAACGCGCGGACGGCGAGGAGCAACTCAGTCGCCTGGTAGTGGTCCAGCTGCATGGCCGGCAACCGGCTGCGTGAACCGATGCGGAACCGCCCGTCCACCTCTTCGATGTCGATCCCAGCGCTGTCGCGCAGCGTGCTGATGTAGCGCTGCACGGTGCGCGTGGTCACCTCGAGCTCATCGGCGAGCTGGCGCGTGGTGAGGCCCGTCTGCGTGTCCGAGAGGCGCTGGAACAGCTGGATGACGCGGAGAAACTTCTCTCCGCTCTCGTATCGCTGGGTCATCGGCGCTCAGGTGAGGATGTTGACCGCGCGGCCGGCGACGAGCGCGACCGTGAGCAGCGACGCCAGGCACTGGATGCCCATGAGCAGCTTGGCCTTGCGCGTCAGCGGCATGGTGTCGGTCGGACTGAAGGCGGTGGCGTTGGTGAGTGAGACATAGAGATAGTCGAGGAAGGTGGCGCGCCAATCGGCGGGGGCCTTGCCCTTCAGGTTCATCTGGGGGAAGAGAAAGTCCGGGTACGGAGAGCGCCCGCCCAGACGCGCGGCGGGACCGCCGCTGTCAAGCTCCCAATACCAAAGCCCGAAGATGATCACGTTGGTGAGATAGATCTCGATCGCTGCGAACAGCAGCGTGCGCCCGCCGATGTGCGATCCGCTGGTCAGCAGATGGAGGAGCAGCGCCAGCGAGGCGACGTTGCCGATGTTGGCGAGGGTGATGAGCACGATGGCAGCCATCCTGCTTTTGCCGGACTCCCCGGCATTCCGATGGGGACGGGTCAGGGTCAGCGGGATGAGGATTGCCGCCTCGAGCGCGGGCAGGACCCATGACGGTCCAAGCACCAGCGAGTCCGGAAGCGTCACATAGAGAGCGATGGCGCCGACAACGGCCAGCGTTGCCGGCCAGCGCGGTTCGAGCAGAGTCGTGGGCGCAGACTGCGCAACAGCGGCCTCAGGCATCGCCGCGACGATACTGCGGATCCGCGAGCGTGGTCGTCCGATCGACCGCCGGTGCTTACTCGGGTGGGCAGTCCTCGACCGCCGCCACCAGGGCGGTCGGGCAGCCGGCCGCGGCCGTTCCGGATGCGGGAAGGCGTGACAGCACCGCCTCGGAGATCCGCCTGAGGTCGGCGATGTCCTGTGCCGACAGGCCGTCGATGAGGTGAGCGCGAAGGTGCTCGACATGGCGGGGGGCGGCGGCGGCAAGCGCGGACTGGCCCTCGTCTGTCAGGACCGCCAGCCAGCCTCGTCGATCACTCGGACACGAGGAACGCGACACCCAGCCGAGGTCCACGAGGCGGCCCACCGCATGGGTGATACGGCTCGGCGAGCTGAGGGTGGCCTCGGCCAGCTCGTTCATGCGCAGAGAGCGCTGGGGTGCCTCCGCGAGCAGCACGAGCAGCTCGTAGGCGCCGGGGGCCATCCCGGCGTCGCGCGAGAGGTCGTGGTCGAGCTGGGCGAAGAGCAGGCGGGCTGCCCTCGCGAAGGACCGCCAGGCGTGCTGCTCCTCCGCGGTGAGCCAGCGGGTGGTGGAAGTCTCAGATATTGTCATCTAAGTAGTGTACTCCACGATGTTTGACATCTCAAGAACTTGGTGATAGTCTCTACAGCAACAGTTGAACGTTCAAAAAAGGGACCACTGGACATGACCACAACCGCTATCGCCGAGGTCGAAGTCCCCGGTTACGTCGCCGGCCGCTGGGCCATCGATCAGATCCACTCGGACGTCTCCTTCACCGTGCGCCACATGATGGTCAGCAAGGTCCGGGGCCATTTTCGCGATTTCGAGGGTCAAGTGGTCACCGGCGCGGACCCGACCGACTCGTCGGTCACCGCCACGATCAAGGTCGCGTCCGTCGACACCAACAACGAGGGCCGTGACAACCACGTCCGCTCGGGCGACTTCTTCGACGCCGAGACCTACCCCACCGCCACCTACCGCTCGACGAGCGTGGTCCCCGCGGACGGCGACTTCCTCGTCGACGGCGAGCTCACCCTGCGCGGCGTCACCAGGCAGGTCCCGCTGAGCCTCGAGCTCAACGGCTTCGGGCCTGACGGTTTCGGGGGCACGCGCGCCGGCTTCACCGCCCACGCCCAGATCAACCGCAACGACTTCGGCGTCAGCTTCGGCGGCGTCAACAACGGCGTTGTCGTGCTCGGCGACACCATCGACCTCACGATCGACATCGAGGCCATCCTCCAGCCGGCGGCCTGACCCGAAACTCCCCTCACAGAGGGCCGGCGACACACTGGTGTCGCCGGCCCTCTCTATCTTCCGGGGCATGATCCAGCACACCGCTCCGGGCATCGACCGCCCCGCCCCCGGTCACTACCAGGGCAGGCTCACAGCCGTCCTCGGCCACCGGCCACCGCCGCCACCAGCGCCTGCGCCGCAGTCGGCTGCGCCGCCGCGAGGCGCGCAGTCGAGGCACAGGCACAAGCGCCGTACCCGTCAGCTATCTCTCCCGCTGGCCCCGACGTGCGCGGTCGGGGCGCTCAGGGCACCACGTTGA
>Ga0209483_1000360_pt1 | contig 40937 bp, 39 predicted proteins | sample NGEPerA_FD_184508 | JGI IMG/M metagenome (GOLD analysis project Ga0209483, IMG submission 184508) | Arctic peat soil microbial communities from the Barrow Environmental Observatory site, Barrow, Alaska, USA - NGEE PermafrostL2-A... | ecosystem: Environmental > Terrestrial > Soil > Wetlands >...
ATAGCGACCAATAGGGATAGCCCAAGCGCCGCCGCACGATGTTGAAGGCGTGATTGATCTTGAGCATCAGCTCATAGGCGCCGTCGCCGAGCAGCGCCAGCCAACGCGCATAACGCACCACGCCGTCAAAGGCGTCGCCGTGGATCACCAACAGGCGGCGGCCATCGGCGGTGACGTGGATCGCCTCCGGCAGCAACTGGACGCCGCTCATCTGAAGGTCGACGTAGTCACGCAGCCATTCGTCGTGATTGCCGGGAATGTAGAAGACGTTGGTACCCTTGCGCGCCTTGCGCAGGATCTTCTGCACGACGTCGTTATGGCTTTGCACCCAGTACCACGATTTCTTGAGGCGCCAGCCGTCGACAATATCGCCAACGAGATAGAGATATTCGGATTCAGTTTGGCGGAGGAAATCGAGCAGAAATTCGGCCTTGCAGCCCCGCGTGCCCAGATGGAAATCGGAAATCCAGATGGCGCGGTAGTGGTGTGGCCCGCCAGCATAGCTCATCGCGCGAGCTTGCTAACATGCGGGCGTGACGGATTTATTCGACTTTCGAGTCAGCCCCGTGACAGGGCGCTGTAGCCGGCCTGAATTTCACGAAGATGGTGGGCGTGGCAGGGATTGAACCTACGACCCCTTCCATGTCAAGGAAGTGCTCTCCCACTGAGCTACACGCCCGCCGGAACCCGCGCGATTTAGACCAATTCCCCGCCCGGCGCAAGGCTAGGCGGCGAGAAAGCGCTCGATCTCGGTGACCAGCTGGCGCAGATGGAAGGGCTTCGCCAGCACCGCCGCCTCGTTGGGCAGCACGTCGGCTTCGTTCAAGGCGACCGCGGCAAAGCCGGTGATGAAGATGATGCGCAACTCGGGATACATGCCGGCGGCGCGGCGGGCCAGCTCGATGCCATCGAGGCCGGGCATCACCACGTCGGCCAGCAGGAGATCGACCGGGTTGTCGCTGGCCCAGGAGAGCGCCTGTTCGCCATCGCCGAGCGCACAGACCTGGTGCCCGGCGCGGCGCAGGGCGCGCGCCAGGAAGACGCGAATGCTGTCGTCGTCTTCCGCGAGAAGGATGCGTGCCATGCACCGCAGCCTATCCGGGACGGCTGAAGGAAGGGTTTACCCCGCGGGCCCGGGATCGCCGGAAGGCCGACTCGGCCGCATTTTTCCTGGGAAAAACGCCCCTGCGAGGCGTGACAGGGTGGCGCTTTTCCTCTTAATCTTGATCCATGGATGGGGAGTTTCACGGGGCGATCCCGCCGGTCGAGGTCCTGGCGGATGGCGGCCAGGCGGTGCCGCTGGTGCTGGCGTCGCCACATAGCGGCAAGGATTACACCGCCGAATTCCTCGCCTCGTCGCGCCTCGATCCCTTGACTCTGCGACGCTCCGAAGACAGCTATGTCGACGAGATTTTCGGTGCCGCGCCGGAGCGCGGGGCGCCGTTGCTACGGGCCTGTTTCCCGCGCGCTTTTGTCGATGCCAATCGCGAACCCTTCGAGCTCGACCCGGCGATGTTCGAGGATTTGCTGCCCAATTTCGTCAACAGCCATTCGCCACGCGTGCGCGTCGGCCTCGGCACCATCGCCCGCGTCGTCGCCTCGGGCGAAGAGATTTACGCCCGCAAGCTTCGCTTCAGCGAAGCCGCGCAGCGCATCGAGAGGCTCTACCGGCCCTATCACCGCACATTGAAACAGCTTCTCGCCGCGACCCAGGAAAAATTCGGCTTCGTGCTATTGCTCGACTGCCATTCGATGCCCTCGGCGAGTGGCGACAAAGGCGGCCGGGAACGAGCCGATTTCGTCCTCGGCGACTGCCACGGCACGGCCTGCCATCCGGTGGTGACCGAGACCGTGCAGCAAGCGTTGGCGCACCGGGGCTACAGCGTCGCGCTCAACGCGCCTTATGCCGGGGGCTTCACCACCGCGCATTACGGCAAGCCCGCCGCCGGCAGTCACTGCCTGCAGATCGAGATCAACCGCAGCCTCTACATGGACGAGCGCAGCTTCGAGCGGAAGCCGCTCCTCGTGCGGCTGATCGAGGACATGGGCGAGGTCGTGGCGGCGCTATCCACCGTCGAGCCGGGGCTGCTCAAGCCGGCATGAGCGCGGCTGCCGTGCCCGGCGTGGTTCTGCGCGACGCGGCCGATTCGGACGTTGCCGCCATTGCCGCGATCTATGCCCATCACGTGCGCTTCGGCCTGGGCTCCTTCGAAGAGGAGGCACCGTCGCTCGAGGATATCGCGCAACGACGCGCGGCGGTCGTCGCCCGGAGCCTGCCTTTCATCGTCGCCGCGATCGGCGGCCGGGTGGTGGGCTACGCCTACGCCAACCCCTACCGGCCGCGCTCGGCCTATCGCTATGCCCTCGAGGATTCGATCTATGTCGCGGCGGATTGCACCCGGCGCGGGATCGGGCGCGCGTTGCTGGCGCGGCTGATCGATATCTGCGCCGCGCAGAATTATCGCCAGCTCGTGGCGGTGATCGGCGACAGCGCCAATACCGCGTCGATCAAATTGCACGAGGAGCTGGGTTTTGCGCGCATCGGCGTGCTACCCGCGATCGGCTTCAAGCATGGCCGCTGGGTCGATAGCGTGTTGATGCAGCGGCCGCTGGGCCAGGGCGCGATGACCTTAGCGGCGCCGCGCACCGAATCGGCCTGAATTACCGCCCCTGAATTCCGAACAAAGAAAAAGGGCCGCGCCGAAGCGCGGCCCTAAGTTTAGGGAGGAAACGCCTAGAAGACGTTACGGCAAGGCCATCGGGCGACGACCTATGCCGCACTGCAATATATGTCCTACGGCACCGTACAAATCAACCCATAAAGGCTCGATCGTAGGATTTAGGCTGCGATAAACCGCCGCAGAACGCCGTTAAATGGTTTTTTTGTGGCAGCCATTTTTGCAATGCACAATTGCGCGGTGTTCATTTCACGGGACGAATTCCAAGCGGATGACGGTGCCGTGCTGGTCGAGCGAGGGCACCGCATGCGTGTTCAGTGCCGCGCTATCGCGGCCGGGCGGCGTGGGCAACGAAACGCTGCCCGTTGCGGTGGGAATCGCCACGCGCTGCAAGGCCGGGTGATGGGCGAAATCCTCGACATTATTGAGATTGCCGAAAGCGATGCCGGCGGCATGCAACTTTGCCGCAAGGGCGGCGCGCGGCGCGCGGGCGAACGCCGCGGCGATCAGGCCGTCGAGTTGCACGCGGTTGGCGACGCGGTCGCTATTGGAGGAAAAGCGCGGGTCATCCGCCAGCGCCGGATCGCCGAGAATCTCGGCGCAAAACCGTACCCATTCGCGCTCGTTCTGGATGCCGATGACGATCTCCTGGCCGTCGGCGGCGGCGTAGGCGCCATAAGGCGCGATCGACGGATGGCGCAGGCCTTCGCGACGCGGCGCGTTGCCGGCAGCGTGATGGATGAGCGGCACCGCCATCCATTTGGCGGTCGCCGCGAAGAGCGAGATCTCGATCAGCGCACCCTTGCCGTCGCGCATTCGACGATAGAGCGCTTCGAGGATCGCCGCATAGGCGTTGAGCCCGGCGGCGATGTCCGAGACCGAGACGCCGACGCGGCCGGGCGCCTCGGGTGGGCCGCTCAGATAGGCCAGCCCGGTCTCCGCCTGGATCAGCAGGTCATAGGCCTTCATGTCGCGATAGGGGCCGCTGTCGCCGTAGCCCGAGACGCTGCAGGCGATGAGGCGAGGGTAGCGTGCGCAAAGCGCGGCGGGATCGAACCCAGCGCGCGCCGCGGCGCCCGGCGCCAGGTTCTGGATGAAGACGTCGGCGCGGGCGATCATGCGGTCGAGCAACGCCTTGTCCGCCGCGCGCTTAATATCGAGCGCGATCGATTGCTTGCCGCGGTTGAGCCAGACGAAATAGCTCGATTGCCCTTTGGCGGCGCGGTCGTAATTCCGGGCGAAATCGCCTTCCGGCCGCTCGATTTTGATCACGCGGGCCCCGGCATCGGCCAGCCGACAACTGCAGAACGGCGCCGCCACCGCCTGCTCCAGCGCCACCACCAGGATGCCGTCGAGCGCCGCTGCCATTGTTCACTCCCCGCCACGATCTTGGCGCCGCGATCTTTGGGCGTCGCCGCCGTTCCCTGTCAACCGCCGGGATGCTAAAGGGAACCGAAATCGGGAGGAAAAGACATGTTGCGGGTGGCGGTCCTCGACGATTACCAGCGTTCGGCGCTCGGCCTGGCCGATTGGAAAAGCCTCCAGCCCCAGGCGCAGATCGAGGCGTTTCCCGATCACGTCGCCGAGGAAGACATCCTCGCGCGCCGCCTGCACACCTTCGAAGCCGTCGTGCTGATGCGCGAGCGCACGCCCTTCCCGCGCTCGCTGATCGAGAAGCTTCCCAATTTGCGCCTCATCGTCACCGCCGGCATGAAGAACGCCGCCATCGACAGCGCGGCGGCGACGGCGCGCGGTATCCAAATCTGCGGCACCGAGACGCTCGGCTATCCGACCGCCGAGCTGACATGGGGCCTCATCATCGCGCTGCTGCGCAAGATCCCGCAGGAATTCGCCGCGCTGAAGCTCGGCCGCTGGCAATCGACGCTCGGCGCCGGCTTGCGCGGCAAGACACTGGGGATCGTCGGCCTGGGGCGGCTCGGCAGCCAGATGGCAACCATCGGCAACGCCTTCGGCATGCAGGTTCTCGCCTGGAGCCCGAACCTGACCGCCGCGCACGCGGCCGAACTCGGCGCCCAGCGCGTCGAGAAGGACAAGCTCTTCAGCCGCGCCGATGTCGTGACGGTTCATCTCGGCCTGGGCGACAGCACGCGCGGCGTGGTCAGCGCGGCCGAGTTCGCACGCATGAAGCCGACCGCCTATCTCGTCAACACCTCGCGCGGCCCGATCGTCCAGGAGGCCGCCCTGATCGAGGCGCTCAAGGCGCGGCGCATCGCCGGCGCCGCGATCGACGTGTTCGACCGCGAACCGGTGCCCGCCGGCCACCCTCTGCTGGCGCTGGACAACCTCCTGGTGACACCGCATCTGGGCTATGTGACCGAGGAAAATTACCGCCTGATCTATGGCCACGCGGTCGAAAACATCAGGGCTTTCCTCGATGGCAAGCCGATCCGCACGATGAACGTTCCGGCCCCGGTTGTGGTATAATAGGCTTAGGCCGAAAGTTAACGATCGCTCGTTAAGGTTTGGCCGCCCAGGGGATCAAGGGGCCGGACGGAAGCCATGGACGGAGCGGAACGCGCCGAAAAGCGCGGGGCAACCGAGAAATCGGTCGCGGCCGAAACGGTCCCGTGCCCCTATTGCGCCGAGGACATCAAGCCCGCGGCCCGGGTCTGCAAGCATTGCGGCCGCGATTTCTTTCTGCTTCAGCCGTTGCTCGAGCAAGTGCGGGCGCTCGGCAAGCGCATCGAGGAAATCGAGCAGGGCTTCACCAATTTCGCCGAGGACACCAAGCAGCATGTCGCGCGGATCGCCGGACGCGGCATCGCGCCGACGGCGCCGGTCGCGCCATGGGTGAAACAGATTCCGGCGATTTCGCGCAAGACCGCCGTGAGCATCGGCTTGATCTGGGTGATGGCCGCCGATTACCTGACGAATTTCGTGCTCGATCGCGGTTTCGGATGGATCGAGCTGGCGATTGTCGTCGGGCCGTTCGTCGGCGGCTTCCTCTGCCGCAAGGAAACTAAGCGGCCGCTGCTCGCCGATCTCTTCGCCGGCGCCATGCTCGGAATCGTCGCCGCCTTCGCCTCCTCCTACCTCAGCATGAAAATTGCTCACTCGCAGGGCCAGATCGCCACCTTGCTGCCCGGAGACGCCGGCGAATGGCGCGAGGCGATCTTCTACGTGCTGGCGATCGTGCTGGGCTTTATGGGCGGCGCCTTCGCGCGCCGCGTCTTCGGCGGCTTCCCGCGCCGCGCGAAGGCCGAGCGCGACCTGACCTGGGACGTTTCCAGCTATCTGGTGCGCATGAAGCTGGGCGGCAATCTCAAGCCGGCCGAGCTCGAGACCAAGATCAAGTCGCTCGAATCGATGTTGACCTCGCTGCTCGCGATCGGCACCACGGCGGCGGCGATCCTCGCCGCGTTCGGCAAGATATTAACCAGCTAGGGCCGCATTATTTCCCGGTGACGGTCAGTCGCAATACCGCGGCGCCCTTCTTGCCTTCCGAATCCAGCACATCCACCCGGATCAGGTGAACGCCCGGCGGCACGTCGGCATTGGTCATGTCGATGCCTTGCGCGGTGATATAGGGCTTGAGCCGTGCCGTCAGGTCGACCGGCTTTTCCTTGAGATAGGTGACCTTGACGCTCCCCGGATCGACCGTCGTCTGGTTGTGCGGCGTGAAGACCACCTTGAACGCCAGCGGCGACGCCGTGCCCGCGTCGGAATTCGGCGAAACAAGTTCGATCCTCGGCCCGAGCGAGATGCCGCGGGTGGCGAAGACAGCCGTGCTGGCGGCCGGCAGCGCCGCTTCCTGGGCGGAGATGAGCGTCACCGCCGCGGCCGGATGCGCCAGCGCGAAGGCTGCCAGGACCCCGAACAAAAGAGCCAAACCTTTGGACTTCATGACCTTCCCCCCACTTTCAATCGGCGCGTGCCCGAATCCCGACATTCTATGCCGTCAACCGGCCGAACGTCCCCAGCCTCAGCTGCGCTTGGCTGCGCCGCCGTCGCCGACCAGCGAGAATGGCGCCCAAAATAGCGGGTGAGCGTAGCTGAAGACGGTCTTGCCGGTCGCCGGATCCTTGAAGCCGGGGCCGTCGATCAGCGCCAGTTCGGACTGGCGCAACGCCTCGGCGCGGGTTTCCTGCGGATCGGCGGCTTGGCGGCGGAACAGCTCGGTCGTCAGGACACGGGCCGCCGTGGTTTCGACTGGCCAGTTGGAGACCAGTAGCGCGCGCGAGCCGGCATAGAAAAATGCCAAGCCGAGCCCCGAGACCGCCTCCGCGCCGGCGCCGTTGCCGGCGGCGGTATTGCAAGCCGACAGCACGACCCAATCGGCGTCGAGGTGCAGGCCCAGGATCTTGCTCACCGTCAGCAAGCCGTCGCCGCCGACATGCGCCACCGACGGGGCGGTCAAGGCAAGCGCCGGCTCGTTCAAGCCGTCAAGATCGCCCGGCACGAGGCCGTGCGTCGCGAACATGACGACACGGCGGTCGTCGAGCTTGGTGGTGCGGACAATTTGCTCGTTCGCTTGCAGCCCGGTGAAGACGTCATGCACGGGATCCGCCTTGAGCGCGATGGCGACTTCGCGCACTTCCTGCGCGGTGTCGGGGAGACGCGGCAACTCGCCGAGGCCGGCGCTGTTGTCCACCTCGGTCCTGGGCGCGCTACGCAGACTGACGTGGATGCCGCGCGTGGTGACGCCGGTATCGGCCGCCGCCATGCGCAAATTACCTTCGCGCTCCGCCGCGGCGGCTTCCTTGGCGTTGAACCACGGATCGCCGAAACCGATGAAGGGCTTGCGCGCTTCCGGGGCCGGCGCCACGGCGCGCAGCGTGGTCAGGGCCGTCACCGACGGCAGCTGCGTCACCGCCACCTGGCGCACCAGCCATGGCACGTTCTTATAGTCGGCGAAGGGCACCGCCCCGGCGGCCGCCGCGGGCGGCCTGGTCTCCGCGGTCACCAGCAACGCAAAGGGAAGCTGCCCCAGCGCGCCATGCGGCACGACGAGCAGGCTCTTGGCGTTCTGCCAGCCGGACTTCACCGGCGCCAGCAGGCCGGCATAGAGCTTGTAGGCCAGGTCGGTCCTGAAGGCGGGAATGTCGGCAAGCGTCGAGGCGTCGGGATCGAGCGCCTTGCGCAATTCCTTGACCGATTTATCGATATCGGCACGCGAAAGATTGGCCACGGCGAAGACGGCCGGCCCGTCCTTCGGCACCGCCCAGACGTAGCCCCGATCCTCGCCCGAATAGACGGCCAGGAGCGCCTCGCCCGGCCGGAGCGCCGCCTGCACCTGCTCAACCGTGGCGGGCTTGGGATCGATCAGCGTCAGATAATCGGGAAAGCGCTTGGCGATGTCGCGGCGGATGTCGGCGCGCGCGGCACGCAATTTATCGATGTCGCCGCGCATCTTGGCCAGCGCCTGGTCGTCGCGCTGATCCGACGGCAACGCCATTTCGCTCGCCAGCAGGAGGCCGAGCGCCTGCACCTCGCGCTGATCGTCCTGCTCCTTGCGGATGATCGCGGCGAGGGCCGGATCCTTGACCGTGGCGCGGGCCGCTGCGGCGGCGAGCGCGCGCTGCACGGCGCGGCCGCGGATGGCATCGGCGATGCGGAAGGCTTCGGCGGCGCCGGCGGCGGTTTTCTCGCCGGCCAACACACCGAGATAGGATTCGATGATGAATTGCAGGCGCTGATCGCGGAGACCGGGCGTCGCGTCGTCCTCGTCGTCGGCGTGACGCTCGGCGCCCAGCAGGATCGGCACGGCATGGGTGAAATGCTGCTGGGCTTCCGGCTGATTGCCGGTCACCGCCAGTGACGCCGCCAGCAGCCCCTCGGCCTCGACCGTGTTGTAATGCTTTTCGCCAAGCGTCCTGGTGCGCATTTCGAAAGAGGATCGCGTCACACGCAAGGCGTCGTCGGGACGGCCGCCGCGCAAATCGGCGACCGCGAGGTCGAGGGTTTGGCCGATGGCGAGGCGCAGCGCCGCCGGATTGTCGGCCAGCCCCTTGCGGATGGCGTCGAACTGCGCGAGCGCTTCGGCCCACCGCCGCTGCGCCACCAGCGCCGAAGCCAGCACGACGCGTGCCTGATTGATTTGCGATGAACTTTGTTCGATGCCGAGACTCCGATCGGTGTCGAGCGCCGTGCGAGCGAGCTTTTCCGCCTCCTTGAAGCGTCCCTGCTCGGACAGGACGTTGCCCAGCGCGGTTACCATGGCCACGGTATCGACCGAATAGCGGCCATGGAAATTGAGCTGACTGAGCAGCGCCTGACGGGCTTCGAACTCCGCCTCGGTCGGTCGGCCCTCGCGGGTCAACACGCTTGCCAATTGCGTGTCGAGATAATCCGCAAGGGTGAGATAAGTGCCGCGCGGCGGGAAGCTTTCGCCCGCGCTGTCCTTTTCCGCCTGGCGCGCTTCTGCGGCAGCGCGGCGATAATAGGTCTCCGCCTCGGAATATTTTCCTTCGAACTGGGCGACATCGCCATGCGCGCGGTCGGTGAGGGTGGCGAAAGACTGCTGGAAGTTGCCGCTGCCGCGCCACATCATCGATTCCGCTTTTTTCTGATCGATCTGCCTCAGCCAGTTCGCCGCCTCGTCGAAATTTCCGGCGCGCGCGCTGTCGGCGGCCAGCGCTTCCAGCGGGCCGAAAACCATTCCCTTCTTGTTGAAGGGTATGACCGTGAGCTCTTCCTGTTGGAGCTTGATTGCTTCCTGAACGTGGCCGCCGCGCCGCAGGACACGCGCTAGATCGGACAGGGCCTGCGCGTAATAGAGCTGGCCGTTCGGATTGCTCGGATCTTTCCCGTGAATATCCGCGGCGAGATCGAGAGCCTTGTGCAAATCGGCGGCAGCCTGCTGGCCGCGTCCGAGGACATCGGCCGCGATGCCGCGCTTCGTATAGAATTGCTCGAGCTCGATCGCGCCGAGACCCGCCGGCGGCACCGCGTCGGCGATCGCCTTCTGCTCGGCGACCTTTCCCGGATTCGGTTTTTCCTGATCGAGGATGGCGGTGATGTCGGCAATGCTGCGCGGCGGCGGCGTGAATTTCTCCGCCTCGGCCTGGGGTGCGGTGTTGGCCCCTTGCGCCAGGACGGCGGCCGGCAACGCGGCAATTCCGAGGATGCCCACAGCCAGCCCAAAGGCCAAAAACCCAGCGATTACGCGGTCTTGCCCTGCCATGGCACGCTCCATCATTGCGCGCGAGGCACGAATCTAAAGCGGCGGGACCGGCTTGCCAAGGCGGCCGGCCGAAGGCGAACGGGCGTTGAACGAAAGACTCGTGGATTCGTTCTATTAGCGCGGGGCAAAACGGCCTGCCCTCTGCGATCCCCTGCGCGACAGGAACCCAGCTGAAAAGGCGAGAAAATTTCATGCCCGACACCGATCGGCAGGAGGCGAAGGCTAACCCCAACGGGCTCGAGGCGGCGCGAGCGCCCGCCCCCGGCCTCACCATCTGGGCGGTGAGCATCGCCATCATCGCCGCGCTCTATTTCGGGCGCGAGCTGTTCGTGCCGCTGGCCCTTGCCGTGTTGTTGAGCTTCGCCTTGGCGCCGTTGGTGATGCTGCTGCGGCGTTGGCATTTCGGCCGATTGCCGTCGGTGATCGCCACCGTCGGACTCGCGTTCCTGGTGATCTTCGCCATCGGCGCCGTCATCGGCAGCCAGCTTACTTATCTGGCGGAGAACCTGCCGACCTATCAAACCAACGTCGTCGAAAAAATCCGCGCCATCAGCGGGACGGCATCGGCAAAGACCGGCATCGTCGGTCGCGCGACCGGCATGCTGCACGACCTTAAGAACGAGATCACCACGACGCCGGACGGCAATCCACTCCGACCGCCGCCGGCACGCTTGTCGGCGGCGGGAGACAAGCCGGTTCCGGTGGAGATTCACCAGCCCGACCCGGGCCCGTTGCAGGTCATTCAGAACGTCGTCACGCCCTTGCTGCTCCCCCTGACGACCACGGGCATCGTCATCGTCTTCGTGGTCTTTTTCCTCCTGCAACGCGAGGATTTGCGCGACCGGTTCATCCGCCTTGTCGGCTCGCGCGATCTGCGCCGCACCACCGAGGCGCTCGACGACGCGGGCCAGCGCCTCAGCCGTTATCTGCTGGCGCAGACGGCGGTCAACACAAGCTTCGGCACCCTGGTCGGCCTCGGGCTGTGGCTCATCGGCCTGCCGAACCCCCTGTTGTGGGGATTCCTGGCGATGCTGCTGCGCTTCGTGCCGTATATCGGCGCGCCGATCGCCATCGCCTTTCCGGCCGTTCTGGCGCTGGCGATCGATCCCGGCTGGTCGATGCTGCTGCTGACGCTCGGGCTTTATCTCGTCGCCGCCTTCATCACCAGCCATCTGGTCGAGCCCTGGCTCTATGGTCGCAGGACCGGGCTTTCCGCCGTTGCCGTCGTCGTTGCCGCCGCGTTTTGGACGTGGCTGTGGGGTCCGATCGGCCTGCTGCTGTCCACGCCCCTGACCATGTGCCTGGTGGTGCTGGGCCGGCATGTCGACCGCCTCGAATTTCTCGACGTGCTGCTCGGCAACCGGCCCGCCCTGGCGCTGGAGGAAAGCTTCTATCAACGCCTGCTGGCCGGCGACCCCGATGAAGCTGCCGCGCATGCCGAGAAATTCCTCAAGGAGAAGCCGTTGGCCGCCTATTACGACGACGTAGCCATCAAGGGGCTGGCGCTGGCGCAGCTCGACGTCAATCGGGGCACGCTCGATCACGGCCGCCGCGTCGAGATCAAGGCGGCGATCGAGGACATCATCGACAATCTGTCCGAGCATGAGGATTCGACCGCGCCGCCGGCAGCCGATGAGCTGCCTGTAGTGCCCCTCATGGACGAGCGCGCCGTCCTCTGCATCGGCGGGCGCGGCTCCCTCGACGAAGCAGCGGCGGCCCTTCTGACGCAGCTGCTGGAGCGAAAAAAGATCCGCACCGTCGTCGTGCGATCCGACGAGGCATCGCCGGGACGCATCTTTCAGCTCGATGCCGCCGGCGCGCGAATCATCTGCCTTTCCTATCTGGAAGCCGGGGCGCTGACCAATGCGCGCTATCTGGTGCGGCGCCTGCGCCGCAAGGCGCCGCACGCCGCGATCATTCTCGGGCTGTGGAATTTGGCCGATGCCGATTCCCGCTTGCGCGAGGCCGCGGCGGAAACCGGCGCCGATCAGGTGGTGACGTCGCTGCAGCAAGCGGTGGATCGGATTCTCGCGGGCTTGGCCGCCCATGCCCAACCGGCGCCGCCATTGCCGGAACGACGCACGCTGAGCCTTTAATCGGCGACGATCAGCGGCGGCATCGCGGCGGGCGCCATCAATCTGTCATCGGCGGGCGGTACAAACGTCATGCGAGACGATCGCCAGGCTGCGTTGGGGCCGTACGATCCTTACGATTTGGGCTGCGGGATTTTGCATCGTCGCCACGGGCATCCAGCTCGCGAGCGTCGCGCTGGTCGCGTGGCGCTGCCGGTCCCGCGCGCGGCATCTGCCGCCGCCGGAGGATGCGGCGCCCGTCACCTTGGTGCGGCCGGTCTGCGGCGTCGATAATTTCGGGCGCGAGACGCTGGGCTCGAGTTTCGGTCTCGATTACCCGGATTACGCGATCATCTTTTGCGTCGCGCGCGCCGACGATCCGGGCGCCGAAATCGTCCGGCGCCTGATCGACGCAAATCCGCGACAGCGCGCCCGGCTGCTGGTCGGCGACGACCGGGTGAGCCCGAACCCCAAGCTCAACAACGTCGTGAAAGGCTGGGAAGCGTCGCAAACCGATTGGATCATCGTCGCCGACAGCAACGTGCTGATGCCGCGCGACTATATCCAGCGGCTGAAGGCACGGTGGCGCGCGGATAGCGGCGCGGTGTGCTCGGTGCCGATCGGATCGCGGCCGGGAAATTTCTGGGCCGAGCTCGAATGCGCGTTCCTCAATACCTTTCAGGCGCGCTGGGAATATGTCAGCGACGCCTTCGGCCAGGGTTTCGCGCAAGGCAAGAGCATGCTGTTCCGGCGCGAGATCGTCGAGCGCGGCGGCGGGATTCGCGCGCTCGGCGCCGACGTGGCGGAAGACGCGGCGACGACCAAGCTGGTGCGCGCCGCCGGCCTCAAGGTGCATCTGGTCGACAATCCCTTCGAGCAGCCGCTCGCTTGCCGGAGCGCGGCGGAAGTCTGGGCGCGGCAGCTGCGCTGGGCGCGGCTGCGGCGGATCAGCTTTCCGCTGGTCTTCCTGCCAGAGCTTTTCGCCGGCAGCGCGCTGCCGCTATCGGCCGGCGCCTATGTCGCGGCGATGCGCGGCTTGAACGCGGCCGCCGTCGCGGCGGCGCTGCTCGCGCTCTGGCTCGGCGCCGAGGCGCTCCTGGCGCGCGCCGCCGGCTGGCATCTGTCGTGGCGCCTGCCCTTCGCGTTGCTGCTGCGCGACCTGATGCTGCCCATGCTGTGGATCGCGGCGTGGCTCGGCAACGATTTCGTCTGGCGCGGAACCAAGATGAACATGCGCGCGAAAACCGGCGACGAGGAGCAGCCGTTGTCGGTCAATCCGTGAGTGTGAGATTGATATAGCGGCCTTTTTGAAGGCCGAACTGTAAAAGGCCGAAGTGACCTATGCCGAGTTGGCAAAGCGGCTCAAAAAGCACGGTTTCAAGGGCGAAACCGAGGATTCTATAAAGGCCAAGCTGAAGCGCGGTACGTTCTCCGCAACGTTCTTGCTAGCGGCCATCGCCGCTATCGGACTCGACTCGATACCGCTAGAGGACATCTAATCGCCCATATTCGTCGGGGGCGATAATGCTGAAACGCTGGCACGCAGTCGGAGCCGTCATCGTGGCGGCGGGGTTACTCGCATGGATGATTGCAGCGTCTTTGGGCGCGGAATCACCACAAGCCCACCGAGGGGCTGTACGCGGCCAGCCACCACAGACAAATTCCGCTAGCGCCAATCAAGCTGCCCCCCAAGATCAGCGCGGCACCGATCAATCGCCGCTGATTGTGAAACTGCGACCCCCCGATAAGGGCAGCGACGAAGCCAATCAAGATAGCCGCGACCGTCTCGAAAAATCGGCGAATGACCGGAGCCTCGTAAGGTTCACCGGCATCCTCGCCGTTATGGCCGTCCTTCAATTCTTGGCGCTTATCGGCCAGGGCTTTGTCTTTTGGCTGCAAGCTAAAAGACTGGAGCAAACCATCGAATCCGCTGAAATAGCCCAAAGGCCGTATCTCTTCATTGGCGACGTTAAACAGCAGATTGTCCCTACGAATCCGGAACAGATTCTGAAATGGGAACACAACCACGTTCCCGAGCTGTCGTTTAATTTTAGGAATAATGGGAAAACGCCAGCCATTTTTGAGGAAGTTCACGGACAACTCGTTTTGCTGGATAAGTTGCCGGATAAGCCCGATTACAAAATGGGAATAATTGAGCGAGGCATGTCTATCGTTGGTGCTGGCGCTACGAGTCCGCTCCACCTTCGAAAACTCGGAATGCAAAAAAAAGAGCCGGACGGGAAGGCACCTTCGGAAACTGATTGGCAAGAGTTTGAGGCCAAGCGGAAAACTTTCTATCTGATTGGATACGTCAGATACACCGACATATTCGGCCGCATACATACAACTGGCTTCGGATTTGAATTGAGTCCGAAAGTTCACCGCTTCGCTGCCGTGGGCGGGAACGCCTACAACTACCGGAAAACAGAAACACCAAAAACACAGGGCAAACTTGCGCGCCTTTTCAAGGTGACGCGTTCTCAGGTGTCGTTTCCGACACTTGCGCCATAATACCGAAAAGCGATGGCTGGGGGACTAGGATTCGAACCTAGACTGGCGGAGTCAGAGTCCGCTGTCCTACCGTTAGACGATCCCCCAGCGGGGAAATGGATGATGCGGCGTAGATAGCATGACGCCGGCCCGTTGTGTAGAGGGCCCCGCCGGTGCCGCCGGGCTCAGTGATAGCCGATATCGGCGCGCACCTTGCCGCGGAACACCCAATAGGACCAGCCGGTGTACATCAGGATGACCGGCAGCAGGAACGCCGTGCCGATCAGCAGGAAGTCCTGCGTGCTCGGCGCGCTCGCCGCCTGCCACAGCGTGTAGGTGTGCGGCACGATCATCGGCCACAGGCTGATGGCGATGCCGATATAGGACATCAGGAACAGCAGCAGGGCGCCGATGAAGGGCGCCGCCTCCGACCGGTTGTCGAGGGAACGCCACTCCCACAGCGTGAGCAGCGCGGTGGCGACGGGCACCGGCGACAGGAACGCGATGTTGGGCCAGGCGAACCAGCGATGCGCGATGCCCGGATCGATCAGCGGCGTCCACAGGCTGACCGCGGCGATGGCGGCGACGACGCCGATCAGGCAATGGCGGCCGTGCCGCCGTGCCCAATCCTGCAGGTCGCCCTCGGTCTTCAGGATCAACCAGCCGGCGCCGAGCAGGCCATAGCCGAACAGCAGCGCCACGCCGGTCAGGAGCGAGAACGGCGTGAAGCAATCGAGCGAGCCGCCGGTGAAGGCGCGGCCGTCGGTCTTGAAGCCCTGGATGAAGGCGCCGAGCACGACGCCCTGCGCGAAGGTGGCGAGGGCCGAGCCGTAGCAGAAGGCGTGATCCCAGAAGGTGCGATGCTCGGAATCGCGATAGCGGAACTCGAAGGCGACGCCGCGGCAGGCGAGCGCCAGCAGCATCACCAGGATCGGGAAATAAACCGCCGGAATGACGATCGCGAAAGCGAGCGGGAACGCCGCCAGCAGGCCGATGCCGCCGAGCACGAGCCAGGTCTCGTTGCCGTCCCACACCGGCGCGATCGAGTTCATCACCAGGTTGCGGGCGTCGCGGTCGGGCGCGAAGCCATAGAGGATGCCGACGCCGAGATCGAAGCCGTCGAGCAGCACGTAGAAGAAGACGCCGAAGCCGAGGATCCCGGTCCAGATCGGCACCAGATCGAGGAATCCGCCGCTCATGGCGCGTCTCCCCGCGGCGCGTTCGGCATGGCTTGCACCGGCTGCCGCGGCCGCCCGGCCTCGACCGCCGCTTCGTGGGCCGTCGGATCGGCCGGGCCGCGGCGCACGAGCCGCGCCATCAGCGCGATGCCGGTGGGAAAGATCGCGAGATAGAGGACGGCATAGCAGAGCAGCGACACCGCCACGTTGGCGCCGGTCAGCGACGGCGTCACCGAATCCGCCGTGCGCAAGAGGCCATACACCGTCCAGGGCTGCCGCCCGACCTCGGTCGTGGTCCAGCCGGCAAGCACGGCGATGAACCCCGCCGGCGCCAGGCCCAGGCAGGCGAGCTGGAACCATCGCGTGTCATAGAGGCGGCGGCGGGCGCGCAGCACCCAGCTCGCAACGATCAGGGTCAGCATCAATACGCCGATGCCGACCATGATGCGGAAGGCGAAGAAGGGGATGGCCACCGGCGGCCGGTCGGCGGCGGGAAAGCTTTTCAGGCCGCGCACCTCGCCGTCGAGCTCATGCGTCAGGATCAGGCTGCCGAGACCGGGGACGTCGATCGCATAGCGGTTGGTTTCGGCGGCCGGGTCGGGGATGGCGAAGAGCGTCAGCGGCACATGGCGCGCGGTTTCCCAGCGCGCCTCGATCGCCGCCAGCTTGGCCGGCTGATAGTGGAGCGTGTTGAGCCCATGCAGATCGCCGAGCAGCACCTGGAGCGGCACCAGCACGGTGAGCAGCCACAGCGTCATCGAGAACATCGTCCGCGCATCCTCGGTGAAACGGCCCCGCCGGAGGAAATAGGCGGCGACGCCGAGAACAACAAACCCCGTCGTCACATAGAAGGCGACGACCGTATGGCCCAGCCGATAGGGGAAGGACGGGTTGAAGACGATGGCGCTCCAGGATTTCGGGAAGAAGCGACCGTCGACGATCTCGTAGCCGGCGGGCGTCTGCATCCAGCTGTTGGCGGCGAGAATCCAGAACGACGAGAACAGCGTCCCGGCGGCGATCATCACCGCCGCCACGAGCTGCGCCCAGCGCGGCACCAGCGAGCGGCCGAACAGCAGCACGCCGAGGAACGACGCCTCGAGGAAGAACGCCGTCAGCGCCTCGTAAGCGAAGAGCGGCGACAGCACGTTGGCCGTCGCGTCGGCATAGCGGCTCCAATTGGTGCCGAATTGAAACGGCATGATGACGCCGGAAACCACGCCCATGCCGAAGGACACGGCGAAGATGCGCAGCCAGAAATTCGTCAGGCGGGAATAGACCGCGCGGCCGGTGAAGAAATGCAGGCCTTCGAGCACCGCGACAAAGGAGGCAAGCCCGATGGTGAAGGCCGGCAGCAGGATGTGCCAGCCGATGACCCAGGCGAATTGGAGGCGCGACAGGAAAAGCGGATCGAGAGCCATGGGCCGACCGTTCTGTCCCAAGATGCCTTGAAACCGATTATAGCGCGAAACCGGATCGGCGAGAGCCGACTCTTCGTTTCGTTTCCGGCGGCGACTGCGCTAGCATCGGCCGTCCCCTTGCATCAGATTGGATCCGCCGGTGACCGCGCCTTCGCCATCCGTCGATCGAGACGCCGCCGATGGCCGAGAGCCGGCGACCTATGTCGCGCTCGATCTCGGCACCAATAATTGCCGGCTGCTCATGGCGCATCCGGCGGCGGAGGGCTTCCGCGTCATCGACGCCTTTTCGCGCATCGTGCGGCTCGGCGAAGGGCTGGCGGCGACTGGCATGCTGTCGGAGGCGGCGATGGCGCGCACCATCGAGGCGCTGAAGGTTTGCGCGCGCAAGGTCGCCCAGCGCCCTGTCGCCGGGGCGCGCTATGTCGCGACCGAGGCCTGCCGCCGCGCCGGCAATTGCGGCGTTTTCGTCGAGCGCATCAAGGCGGCCACCGGCATCGCCATGGAGATCATCTCGAGCGACGAGGAGGCGCGGCTGGTGGTCGCCGGCTGCGCGCCGCTGCTCAAGCGCGAACCGCCGCATGCGCTGGTCTTCGATATCGGCGGCGGCTCGACCGAGCTGGTCTGGCTGACGCTGGCGGACGGCGCGCAGGTCATCGAGGATTTCATCTCCATCCCGCAAGGCGTCGTCACCTTCGCCGACCGCTACGGCGGAAAGGACGTCAGCCGCGAAACCTATGCCGCCATGGTGGCCGAAATGCGCGGGGCGCTCGCGCCGTTCGAGGCGCGCCTCGGCATCGCCGCCCGCATCGCGCAGGGCGCGGTGCAGCTTCTCGGCAGCTCGGGCACGGTGACCATGCTGACGGCGCTGCACCTCGAGCTGCCGCGCTATATCCGCGCCCGCGTCGACGGCGCCATTCTCGATTTCCCGACGATCGCACAGGCCACGGCGCGGCTGATCGCGATGCCCTATCACGCGCGCGCCGCACACCCCTGCATCGGCCGCGAGCGCGCCGATCTGGTCGTCGCGGGCTGCGCCATCCTCGAGGCGATCTGCGCGCTCTGGCCGGTCGGCCGTCTCGCCGTCGCCGACCGCGGCATCCGCGAGGGCATCCTGATGAGCCTCGTCAACGGTCGGGGCTAGCGGCGATGGCGGGCAAAGGCTCCTGGCCTTCGGGCAGCCGCATGGCCGGCGCCAAGGCCGGCGGCACGCGCGGCAAGGCGGTGCGCGTCAAGACCGCCTCGGGCCGCAAGGCATCCTCGACGCAATGGCTCGCGCGCCAGCTCAACGACCCCTATGTGCGCGAGGCGAAGCGCCAGGGCTATCGCTCGCGCGCCGCCTTCAAGCTCGCCGAGCTCGACGACAAATTTCATTTCCTGAAGCCGGGTGCACGCGTGGTCGATCTGGGATCGGCGCCGGGCGGCTGGCTCCAGGTCGCGGTCGATCGCGTCGGCGCCAAGCAAGGCAAGGGCACCGTGCTCGGCATCGACCTCAACGCGGTCGATCCGGTCGCCGGCGCGACGCTGCTGACCGCCGATTTCCTCGAGGCGGACACGCCGGCGGCCATCAAGGGCCAGCTCGGCGGCGCGGCCGATGTCGTGCTGTCGGACATGGCGGCGCCGACCACCGGGCACGGACCGACCGACCATGTCCGCATCGTCACGCTGGCCGAGGCCGCCTATGAATTCGCGGTCGAGGTGCTGGCGCGCGGCGGCACGTTCGTCTCGAAGGTCTATCAGGGCGGCACGGAAGGCGAATTGCTGAAGCGCCTGAAGCACGACTTCAAGAGCGTGCGCCATGCCAAGCCGCCCGCCTCGCGCAGCGATTCGGCCGAGGTTTACCTGGTGGCGCTGGGCTTCAGGGGCAACGGTCCGGACAGCTGAGCCATGCGCCGGACGCCGCCGTGCCGGCCGACGGCCGCCCTTCCCTTGAGGGCGCGGAAGTGTATTATGCGCCGCCAACCTTGAGCCCATTCGAGGGCCGCTGGGAGGCCGCATGGAAATCCGACAGGCATTTACTTTCGACGACGTCCTGCTGGTGCCTGCCGCCTCGGCCGTCCTTCCCACCGAAGCCGACACCAAGACCCGCCTGACGCGCGAAGTCACGCTCGGCATTCCGCTGATCTCGGCCGCGATGGACACGGTGACGGAGAGCGCCTTGGCCATCGCCATGGCGCAGGCCGGCGGCCTCGGCATCATTCACCGCAATCTCGGCATCGAGGAGCAGGCGAACGAGGTCCGCAAGGTCAAGAAATTCGAGGCCGGCATGGTGATCAACCCGGTCACCATCCATCCCGACGCGACGCTGGCCGACGCGCTGAAGCTGATGGCCGACAACCGCATTTCAAGCATACCGGTGGTCGAGCGCGGCTCGCAGAAGCTGGTCGGCATCGTCACCAACCGCGACGTGCGCTTCGCCTCCAACCCCAAGCAGCCGATTTCCGAATTGATGACCACCAAGCTGGTCACCGTGCGCGAGGGCGTGAAGCGCGACGAGGCGATGAAGCTGCTGCATCAGCATCGCATCGAGAAGCTGCTGGTGGTCGACGGCGCCTATCGCTGCGTCGGATTGATCACCGTCAAGGACATCGAGAAGTCGCAGCGCTTCCCGAATGCCTGCAAGGACGAATCCGGCCGCCTGCGCGCGGGCGCCGCGACCGGCACCGGGCCCGACGGCGTCAAGCGCGCCGAGGCCCTGTTCGACGCCGGCGTCGACGTGCTGGTGGTCGACACCGCGCATGGCCATTCGGCCCGGGTCCTCGACACGGTCAACCGCATCCGGCGGCTGTCGAATTACACCCAGATCGTCGCCGGCAACGTCGCCACCGCGGAAGGCGCCGCGGCGCTGATCGACGCGGGCGCCGATGCGGTCAAGGTCGGCATCGGCCCGGGCTCGATCTGCACGACGCGCATGATCGCCGGCGTCGGCGTGCCGCAACTCACGGCGATCCTCGACGCGGTCGAGGCCTGCCGCAAGAAAAACGTGCCGGTAATCGCCGATGGCGGCGTCAAATTCTCGGGCGATCTGGCGAAGGCGATCGCCGCCGGCGCCGATTGCGTCATGCTGGGCTCGCTCTTTGCCGGCACCGACGAGAGCCCGGGCGAGGTATTTCTCTACCAGGGCCGCTCCTATAAATCCTATCGCGGGATGGGCTCGGTCGGCGCCATGGCGCGCGGCTCGGCCGACCGCTACTTCCAGCAGGAAGTGCAGAGCGAGCTCAAGCTGGTGCCCGAGGGCGTCGAGGGCCGCGTCCCGCACAAGGGCCCGGTGGCCAACGTCGTTCATCAGCTGGTCGGCGGCCTCAAGGCGGCGATGGGCTACACCGGCAACAAGACCATTGCCGAGATGCAGAAGAACTGCCGCTTCGTGCGCATCACCGGCGCCGGCCTGCGCGAGAGCCACGTCCACGACATCGCCATCACCCGCGAAGCGCCGAATTACCGGCAAGATCTGTGACGCCGGGCGCCACCGTCGAGGCGGCGATCGGACTCCTGGTCGATATCGAGAAGCGCCAAGCCCCGGCCGACGACATCGTCGCCACGTATTTCCGCCGCCACCGCTTCGCCGGGTCGAGCGACCGCGCCGCAATCTCCGCCCATATCTACGCCGTGCTGCGCCACCGCGCGATGCTCGATTGGTGGATCGAGCGCGCCGGCGAGGGCACGCGCAATGACGCGCGGCCTCGCCTGCTGGCGGCGCTCGTCCTGGTCGAAGGCTGGACGGCGAGCGAGGTCAGGGCCGCTTGCGACGGCGACCGCTTCCGGCCGCGGGCGCTCTCCCAGCCCGAGAACGCCATGGTCTCGTCGCTGGCGGGGCGCGCGATCGAGCATCCCGACATGCCGTCTCCGGTGCGCGGCAATTATCCCGAATGGCTCGGCCCGCATCTCGCGGCGGCGCTGGGCAGCGACCTCGATCGGGAAATGGCGGCGCTCAACCGCGAAGCCGGCCTCGATCTGCGCGTCAATCCGCTCAAGGGCGTGGACCGCGCCGAGGTGCGCATCGCGCTGAAGCGCGAGAACGTCGAGACGGAGCTGACGCCGTTGTCGCCGCTTGGCCTGCGCGTCACCGAGCGCGTGCCGCTGGGCCAGCTCGCGGCGTTCCGCGACGGGCTGATCGAAGTCCAGGACGAGGGCTCGCAGGTCGCGGCCTTGCTGGCCGACGCGCGGCCCGGCATGCGCGTCGTCGATTTCTGCGCCGGCGCCGGCGGCAAGACCCTGGCGCTTGCCGGCACGATGCGGAACCGCGGTCACCTGGTCGCCTGCGACGTCTCGGCCAAGCGGCTGGAACGGGCGACCGAGCGGCTGCGCCGCGCCGGCGCCAGCATCGTCCAGCGCGTGCCGCTGGCCAATGCGCGCGACAAATGGGTGAAGCGGCATGACGCCACCTTCGACCGGGTTTTCGTCGATGCCCCCTGCACCGGCACCGGCACCTGGCGGCGCAATCCCGACGCCAAATGGCGGTTGCAGCCGAAGGATCTGGTCGAGCTGCCGGCGCTGCAGGCGGAAATCCTCGACAGCGCGCAACGTCTGGTGAAGCCGGGCGGCAGGCTGATCTACGCCACCTGCTCGCTGCTCAGGGAGGAGGACGAGGCGCAGGTCGAGGCTTTCCTCGCGCGCTATCCGCTTTTCGACCTGGTCCCCGCCTGGCGGGTCTGGCGCGACACCATCGGCGGCAATGCGCCGGAAAAGGCCGCCATGCTGCGGCTGTCGCCGGCGCGGCACGGCACCGACGGCTTCTTCGTCGCCGTCATGGAGCGCAAGCCCGACCCGCCAAAAAACCAGGCTTTTGGCTGAGTTTTTGGGCCAAAACGGCCGTTTTCCTTGCTACCGGGCAGCGGCGGTGGCATGCTCCCGACCATCTTCTTCTCGGGTCCGGACCGTCCTCCTCGCTCGTCGAGCGCGCCGGATCGAATTGCCGGTTTCCCTGAAGCTCGATCGTCGGCGCAGCGCCTTGCGCTCAATCACCTTCCACCGGAGGGACACGGCATGGCTATCGGCACGGTCAAATGGTTCAACAGTCAAAAAGGCTTCGGCTTCATCCAGCCCGAGGACGGCTCGAAGGACGTTTTCGTGCATATCTCGGCGGTCGAGCGTTCGGGCATCGGCAATCTCGTCGAGGGCCAGAAGGTCAGCTTCGAGCTCGAGCGCGGCCAGCAGGGCAAGACCTCGGCCGTCAACCTTAAGCAGGCCTAACGTCGCGGCGCCGCGTCGCGCGCCGCTATCACTCAGGAGAACGGCTTGACGAAAGAAGACTTGATCGAGTTCGAAGGCACGGTCTTCGAGATCTTGCCCGACGCACGCTTTCGAGTACGGCTCGAAAACGGCCACGAGACCTTGGCCTATGCCTCCGGCCGGATGAAAAAGAACCGCATCCGGGTTCTCGTCGGCGACCGCGTCACGGTCGAAATGACGCCCTACGATCTGACCAAGGGGCGGCTGAGCTTTCGCCACAAGGACGAGCGGCAAACCGCGAATATCGGGCCGGCGCACGGCGCGCGCCGGCGTCGATGACACGAAGCAAGAAAGGCTGAAAGCAAGCTATGCAGGTGCTGGTGCGCGACAACGACGTGGGGCAGGCGCTCCGCGTTCTCAAGAAGAAGATGCAGCGCGAAGGCGTGTTCCGCGAGATGAAGCGGCGCCGCGCCTACGAAAAGCCGTCCGAACGCCGCGTGCGCGAAAAAGGCGAAGCCGTCCGCCGCCATCGCAAGGTGATGCGCAAGCGGATGGAGCGCGAAGGCTTCTAGCCGGAATTTTACGCCGTTAAACGGAAGATTTATCCCGTGCAGCTTCAAACCATCGAAATCGCCGAGCGCGTCACCCTGGCCGGCGGCTATTCCGCCGAGCGGCAGCTCTGGTGCGCCGTCGTCGGCCGCGCGCTGCAGGATGCGCTCGACCAGATCGCCACGATCCCGGCGCCGGCGGAGCGCCAGAAGATCCGCGAGGATGCCCGCGACTGGTTTGTCAGCAACGGGCGCGAGTTCCGCATCGCCTGCGAATCCGCAGGCTACGATCCGGACTATCTGCGCACCCGCATCCTGTCGCTGATCGCCGCCGCCGCGGCCTGAACGGCCGGCGGCGGCGCCGAACCCGATAACCGGAGCCTTGACCTAGAACGCCGGCGCGGCCTCGCGCCGGTCGTTGCGGCCGTGTCCGCGCGAACGCTTGCGGTTGCCGCGGTGCGGCTGGTTCTGCGGCCGCCCGGAATGACCCCGCTCGGACCGGCCCTGCCCTTCCGCCGGCGCCGCCTGTTGGCCGGTGCGGTGGAAGCGATGGCCCTCGATGACGGTGAGCGGCTGGCGCGTCAGCTTCTCGATGTCCCGCAGGAACGGACGTTCCGAGGGATCGCAGAACGCGATGGCGATGCCCTGCGCCCCGGCGCGCGCGGTGCGGCCGATGCGATGGACATAGCTCTCGGGCACGTTCGGCATCTCGTAATTGATGACGTGGGTGATGCCGTCGATATCGATGCCGCGGGCGGCGATGTCGGTGGCAACCAGCACGCGCACGCGGCCGTCGCGGAAGTTGGCGAGCGCCCGCTGCCGCGCCGATTGCGACTTGTTGCTGTGGAACGCCTCGGCGCGGATGCCGCCGCGGTCGAGCTGCTCGGCGACGCGGTTGGCGCCGTGCTTGGTCCGGGTGAAGATCAGGGCGCGCGCGATCGCGGAATCCTGCAGGATTTCGGCGAGCAGGGCGCGCTTGTTGCCGGCGTCGACGAACATCACGCGTTGCTCGATGCGCTCGACCGTGGTGGCCTGGGGCGTCACCTCGATGCGCACCGGGTGCTTGAGGATGCTGCCGGCGAGCCGCTCGATCGTCGGCGGCATGGTCGCGGAGAAGAACAGCGTTTGGCGAACCGCCGGAATCCTCGCGATGATCTTCTTGATGTCGTGGATGAAGCCCATGTCGAGCATCCGGTCGGCCTCGTCCAGGACGAAGACCTGGAGGCGGTCGTATTTGACATAGCCCTGTTCCGTCAGGTCGAGCAGGCGGCCCGGCGTGGCGACGAGGATGTCGATGCCCCGGTTGAGGGCGTCGACCTGCGGCTGCTGCCCGACGCCGCCGAAGACGACGGTGGTGCGGAGCGGCAGGTTCCGGCCGTAGGCGCGGAAGCTGTCGCCGATCTGGATGGCGAGCTCGCGCGTCGGCGTCAGGATCAGCGCGCGCATCGTGCCGCGCTGCGGCTGAACGCGGGCTTCCGACAGGCGTTGCAGGATCGGCAGCGCGAAGGCCGCGGTCTTGCCGGTGCCGGTCTGGGCGATGCCGAGCAAATCCTTGCCGGCGAGCAGATGCGGGATCGCCTGCGCCTGGATCGGCGTCGGGCGTTCATACTTTTCCGCCTGCAGCGCACGCTGCAACGGCTCGGTCAAGCCGAGTTCTGAGAAGAGTAGAGTCACGGGTTATTTAGCTTTCTGTTAATCATGGCCGGTAACGGACAAGGCGCTATGCGCCGCCGGTCCGGCAGTTTTAGCGTGCCCCGCGCGCGAGGCGGGGTGCTTTGGTTTTGGTGATGCTCTCGAAATGCAGCCGCGTCGCTCAAGATGTTCGACGCGATTCGCGCGCTTACGAGAATGGCGCGCTGTACATGGGCCTTTATCGGCCCAAAGTCAAGGAATCTTGCGGGACTTGCGCGCGGCATGTCGTCCCACGATGATGCCGCCCCCATGACCGCCCGCGCGCACGACAAGGTTCTGATCCTCGATTTCGGCAGCCAGGTGACGCAGCTGATCGCCCGGCGCCTGCGCGAAAGCGGCGTTTATTGCGAGATTCATCCGTTTAATATCGACGCCGCGCGGCTCGTAGCTTTCGGTCCGAAGGCGGTGATCCTGTCGGGCGGTCCGGCTTCCGTGCATGAGCACGAATCGCCCCGCGCGCCGCAGAAAGTCTTCGAGCTCGGCGTGCCGGTGCTCGGCATCTGCTATGGCGAGCAGACGATGTGCGCGCAGCTCGGCGGCCGGGTCTCGCCCTCCGACCACCGCGAATTCGGCCGCGCCTTTCTCGAGGTCGTCGACGGTTGCGCGCTGTTCGAGGGGCTGTGGAAAAAGGGCGCGCGCGAGCAGGTGTGGATGAGCCACGGCGACCGCGTCGACCAATTGCCGCCCGGCTTCCGCGTCGTCGGCATCAGCGAGGGCGCGCCCTTCGCCGCCATCGCCGACGACAAGCGCCGCTTCTACGGCGTGCAGTTCCATCCCGAGGTGGCGCATACGCCGCATGGCGCGGCGCTGCTGCGCAACTTCACCCACCGCGTCGCCGGCTGCACCGGCGATTGGAGCATGGCCGCCTTCAAGAGCCAGGCGATCGAGCGCGTTCGCCGCCAGGTCGGCAAGGGCCGTGTCGTCTGCGGCTTGTCGGGCGGCGTCGATTCATCGGTCGTCGCGGTGCTGCTGCACGAGGCGATCGGCGACCAGCTCACCTGCATCTATGTCGATACCGGGCTGATGCGCGCCGGCGAATCCGACGAGGTCGTGCGGCTGTTCCGCGATCATTACAACATCCCGCTGGTGCATCGCGACGCGAGCGCGCTGTTCCTGAAGAAGCTCGCCGGAATCAGCGACCCGGAGCAGAAGCGCAAGATCATCGGCGCCAGCTTCATCGAAATCTTCGACGCGGAGGCGCATAAGATCGGCGGCGCCGATTTCCTGGCGCAGGGCACGCTCTATCCGGATGTCATCGAATCCGTCAGCTTCACCGGCGGCCCGTCGGTCACCATCAAATCGCACCACAATGTCGGCGGCCTGCCGGCGCGGATGAAGATGAAGCTGGTCGAGCCCCTACGCGAGCTTTTCAAGGACGAGGTGCGCGTGCTGGGGCGCGAGCTCGGCCTGCCCGACAGCATGGTGAAGCGGCACCCCTTCCCCGGCCCCGGCCTCGCCATCCGCATCCCGGGCGAGGTGACGCCGGAGAAGCTCGAAATCCTGCGCAAGGCGGACACGATCTATCTCGAGGAGATCCGCAACGCCGGCCTCTACGACGCGATCTGGCAGGCTTTCGCGGTGCTGCTGCCGGTCAAGACGGTCGGCGTCATGGGCGACACGCGCTCCTACGATTTCGTCTGCGCGCTGCGCGCCGTGACCTCGACCGACGGCATGACCGCCGACTACTACCCCTTCCCGCATGAATTGCTGGGCCGCGCCGCGACGCGCATCATCAACGAGGTCAAGGGCATCAACCGCGTCGTCTACGACGTGACCTCGAAGCCGCCCGGCACCATCGAGTGGGAGTGAAAGAGAAAGCAGCTCATCAAATTTTGCCCGAGGAATCGAGTGATCGGGCGCAGAACGAAATATTGTTCCCCCACAACCCGCCATGGGGCTGGTGGAATATCAATCATGGCTGACAAAACTGACAAAATGGCGCCAAAGCCGGAACTGGCTCACGAGCCAACACCCGAAGAGCGGGAGAAAGAACACCAGCAGCTTCTTAAGGCGGCCGAAAACATGCGCGCCTGCATGGAGGTTGAGAGCCTCCGAGTGCGTGATTTAATTTTGGCGCAGCCGCCGATGGAACTGCTGGGCTATCTCTGGGCGCAGTTCCACATGGTCGTGTTAGCCGAGTTGCGGCAGAAGGACGAAGACGAATATAGGCCAAACAAAGACCTTATTCAGAAATTTCAATTCGCGCTTGAATACGTTCATGCGGTCTGGAGCAGTACTGCCGACCTTCTCGACGCAAAAACTCGCTTGGATGAAGCAAAGGCCGGGCAGCTCTTTGAAGCGCTCGATGAATTGAAGAATTCGACCATGGGCTATTGCATGGCAAGTTCAGCGGCCAACATCGAAAGCGAAGGGTCTCGCCAGTCGGCGGAGACGGAGTTTCACGCTAAAACGAGTTGGGTTCTCATTCGCGGCAATCGTTACCAAGTCCTCGAAGAAGAATTCTTCAACTTTATCCTCCAACCTCACGACCAAGCGTTACTCAAGGCATATGGTATGGACTCCTCTGCCATCGCAAAAGGTATTCAGGCTCTCGCGAATTCTATGAGGACCGGGTTCAGCGATGCCATCCAGAAGGTGTTTGACGGCATGGAGAAGACGTATGCGTCCATGGAAGGAACCGACGGCGATCTAGTCGCTGCCATCGAAAAGGCAAAAGAGATGGACGAAAATTTTGCTGCCAATATGTCGGGAGCTATGCATGACATATTATATGGTGGCATCTGCAACATGGCGCAGCACACCAAACTATCTACGCCTTTGCTGGAGGATCTATCCTACGAGCCAGGTGGAAATACCGAGTTCTTCGCGGACGGCGAGTTCAAGGGTACGCCGATGCGGACGCTGCCGGCATTAATCAGGCCTGGCATCAAACTTAAAGACGATTATTACATCACCGACGGCCAATTTGCGCGAGACGCAGCGTACCGGGCGATTCAGCGCGGACTTATTGCGCGCCTGCCTGAGTATCGTGAGGAGTGGAACGAACGGCAGAAAGTCGTGACTGAAGAGTCCTACCCCAAGATTTTCGCTAAACAACTTTCAAGCGCGCAGAAATTCGTGGGGGTCTATTTCAAAGACCCCAAAACTGGCGAGTGGGTGGAAACCGATCTTGCCATGATCTTTCCTGACGTGCTGCTCGTTGTTGAAGCGAAAGCCGGTGTTCAGGCCATGCACTCTCCTGCAACAAACTTCAAAAGCCATGAGCGCGCAATTCGCAACCTTATCATCAAGGCCTATGAACAGTGTAGGCGGTTCATCGAATATCTCGCAAGTGCTCCTGAAGTGCCAATTTTCAACTTGGTCAACGGCGAATATGTTGAAGTCGAGAAACTTCGGCAGCGAAGCTTTCGGTTAATCCTGCCAATCGGTTTAACGGTCGAGGCCTTTACGCCGTTCTCTGCTATGTGCAAGGAGCTCAGTGAAATTGAGCCGATCCTTGGCAAGCATCCGTTCGTCTCCATGTCGGTGGACGATCTCTTCGTGCTTAATCGTTTTCTCCCAACCACAGGTGAACTACTTCACTATTTGGAGGTGCGACAAGGTGCGGCGGGCATCAAGCGCGCAATGATTTTTGACGAGATAGAGCATTTAGGCGCCTATATCGCGGACAACCGCTTCGACACGCACATTAAGAAGCAGCTTGAAGAAGCGGACATGGTGACGTGGGATTCGTTCGGCGACGTGGTCGATAAGTATTTCGAAGGTCGCACATGGGAAACCCAACCGCCTCCCAGTCAGAACTATCCTGATGAATTAAAAAAAACTCTTGCAGCACTGGACAAATATCGCCCTGCCGGATGGCTGGCTGTGGACGCCTTTATCCGTAATCTTGGTGGACCGGGCAGAAACGATCTCGCCCGGTTTATGGCAGAGCTTAAACTGACACTCGCGCGCTTTCCCGCGCGGCGCCTTCTCTATGGTGTGGAAGACCCTTTGCAGGTCTGGGTCTGCCGTGCCGGCAGCGAACCTTCGCCTGCCACTGTCCAGTATCAAGGTCAGGTTGGGTCGCTATTCTCAAAAGGGGCGATCGTCCGCGTTCTCATTCTTTCGCACAATCCGAAGCTTGAGATCGTCGGGGCGCAATGTACGATGGTGGGGCCGCCGAGCATCCTTCAAGTGAATTACCCAGAACTGCATCAGGAGGCCGAGAGGCAGCGTGGTCGGCTGATCTCGTTGAAAGACAAAGATAAGAAATAGCGCAAGAAGGGTCGATAGTGCGAGGTGAGGCTGAAAAAGACAGCTCGCCGACCTGACGCGGTGCCGCTTGACCGCGGCGGGGGTTGCTGCTCCGGTTGCTGTGAGCAAAACCTGGCGAGGAAATAATGTCACGCTGCCGCATTCTGCTGCCCGTTGCCGCTGTCGCGGCGATCTTGGGATCGGCCGCGCCCCTGCATGCCCAGACCATCATCGACGAATGGTCGAGCATCAAGGCGCCGCCGGCGCCCGAGCTGAAATCGGTCACGGTTGACCCGAAGACCACCGCGCTGCTGGTGCTCGATCTCGTCAAGCAGACCTGCAACGCGCAGCGCCGGCCGCGTTGCCTTGCCACGCTGCCGGCGGCGAAGAAGCTCCTCGCCGAGGCGCGGTCGAAGAACCTGCTGGTGGTCTACAGCTACGTGCCCGGCGGCACGTTGGCCGACGCCCTCCCCGAGGTGGCTCCCACCGGCAAGGAGCCCGCCGTCCAGGCGGGCGCCGACAAGTTCCTCGACACCAATCTCGAGCAGATCCTGAAGGACAAGGGTATCCAGACGGTGATTGTCATCGGCACCGCGGCGCACGGCGCGGTCCTGTACACCGCGAGCGAGGCGGCGCTGCGCGGCTTCAACGTGATCGTGCCGGTGGACGGCGTGTCGGCCGAGAACGCCTATATCGAGCAATATGTTGCCTACAACTTGACCAACGCGCCGGGGGTATCGTCCAAGACAACGCTGACCCGGATCGACACGATAAAGTTCTAAATATCTGATTCGGAATTAACGTCCGAGAGCGCTAATACGAGCGCGGCAGGCCGAGCACATGCTCGGCGAGATAGGCCAGCACCAGATTGGTCGAGATCGGCGCCACCTGAAACAGCCGAGTCTCGCGCCATTTGCGCTCGACGTCGTATTCGCGGGCGAAGCCGAAGCCGCCATGGGTCTGCAAACAGGCCTCGGCGGCATGCCAGGAGGCGTCGGCCGCCAGCAGCTTCGCCATGTTGGCCTCGGGCCCGCAGGGCTCGGCCTGGTCGAACAGCGAAGCGGCGCGGCGCACCATCAAATTCGCCGCCTCGGTCTCGGCGAAGGCGCGCGACAGCGGGAATTGCACGCCCTGGTTCTGGCCGATCGGCCGGTCGAAGACGATCCGCCCCTTGGCGTAGTCGACCGCGCGCTTGATGAACCAGCGCGCATCGCCGATCGCCTCGGCGGCGATCAAGATCCGCTCGGCGTTCATCCCGTCGATGATGTAGCGGAAGCCCTTGCCCTCCTCGCCGATCAGGTTTGCCGCCGGCACTTCGAGATCGTCGAAGAAAATCTCGGTGGTGTTGTGGTTGATCATCGCCGGCAGGGGCTTGATGGTGACGCCCTTGCCGCGCGCCGCCGCCAAATCGACCAGGAAGACCGAAAGCCCGTCGCCGCGCTTTGCCGCCTTGTCCGCCGGCGCGGTGCGCGCGAGCAGCAGCATCAGATCGGATTGCAGCGCGCGCGAGGTCCATACCTTCTGCCCGCGCACGAAATATTTGTCGCCGCGCCGTTCCGCGCGGGTCTTGAGGCTCAGCGTGTCGCTGCCGGTGGTCGGCTCGGTGACGCCGAAAGCCTGGAGCCGCAGCTCGCCCGAGGCGATCTTCGGCAAATAGCGCCGCTTCTGCTCGACGCTGCCGTACCGCAGCAGCGTGCCCATGATGTAGATCTGCGCGTGGCAGGCGCCGGCGTTGCAGCCGGCGGCGTGGATTTCCTCGAGGATGGCGACGGCGCCGCCGAGCGGCAGGCCGGCGCCGCCGTATTCCTCGGGGATCAGCGCGCCGAGATAGCCCGCCTTGGTCAAGGCGCCGACGAATTCCGTCGGGTATTCCTGCTTTTCCTCGCGTTCCCGCCAATAGGCGCCGGGAAAGCCGGCGCAGATGCGGCGCACGCCGTCGCGGATCGCGGCGAAATTATCGTCCATCGGCGAGCTCAGCTTCCGGTGAAGCGCGGCTTGCGCTTCTGGTTGAAGGCGGCGATGCCCTCGCGCCGGTCGGCGCTGCGCGCCAATTTCTCGTAGCCCTCGATCTCGAACCGCATGCCCTGATCGAGCGGCTGCTGCAGGCCGCCGTGGATCGCGCGCTTGGCGACGCGCACCGCCAGCGGCGCGTTGGCAGCGATGGTCCGCGCCGTCGCCAGCGCCTCGACCATCAGGCGATCCGGCGGGCAGAGCTTGTTCACCACGCCCCAGGCGAGCGCCTCCGCGGCGGTGAAGGGCTTGCCGGTCAGGATCAGCTCCTTGGCGCGGCGCTCGCCCGCGGCGCGCGGCAGCGTCTGCGTCCCGCCGGCGCCCGGCATGATGCCGAGCGTCGTCTCGGTCAGGGCGAAGCGCGCGCCCTCGGCCGCATAGGCGAAGTCGCAGGCCAGCACGAGCTCGAGGCCGCCGGCGAAAGCGGCGCCGTTGACCGCGGCGATGACCGGAACGGGCACGTCGAGCAGCATCTTCTGCGCGCGCTCGATGATCTCGTGCTGCGCGAACCATTGCTCGTCGGTCATGCCGTCGCGCTCTTTCAAATCGGCGCCGGCGCAGAAGGCGCGCGGGCCGGCCCCGGTCAGGACGACGCAGCGGGTCTCGCCCGGCGCGGCGACGAGGCCGGTCCACAGATCCAGCAATTCCTGCATCATGCGGGTGTTGAAGGCGTTGGCGATACCGGGCCGGTTCAGGGTCGCGACGAGCACGCCCGGCTCGGGCGCGGCGACCAGCAGCGTCTCATAGTTTTTCGCCATGCGGCCGGATGGTGGGCAGGCGGCGACCCGCCGTCAAGCAAGCCGGTCGGCAACCGGCGCGACCGGAAATCGCGTCTTAGAAATGGCGCCAGGGCGAGCGCTGGAGGAGATCGTGGGTTTCGTCGATCACCGCATGCCACGCGGCATAGGCGAGGTCGTCGCCGACCGCGCAGGCGCGGTGCGCGCGACCACGCGCGAAAGCGAGCGCATCGTGGCCGTATTTCGCCGCGAGATTCTCGGCGATCCGGGCGGTCTCCTCATGGCCGAGGAGATTGGTGGGGCTGGCGAAGGGATTTTTCATGGCGCGGCGCCGATTTTTGCAGCAAGCCGCCGCCCGTCAAGGTGATTGCCGCGATTAACCAAATAAAACCGCCGCAGCGGCGCTGTTTCAGCGTTAATCGGCGCATCGTGTTAGGTAAACGATCCCCGACCCGACGAGATTCGCGACAAGATTAACGCCGCCCGCACGGCAGCGCCCGCGACCCACGCCTTTCCCCATGATGGGCAGGCATTTCGGCCGCTTCGGCACTGGTAAACGCGCCGTGCTTCGGACATTCTAGGGTTCGTTCATCAAGCGGCCGGACGGCTGCACCCCGGCAGGCAAACCGCCGGACAACAAGGGAGTGACCCGGAAACGGGACCGGCATGGGGGTGTCGCTCGATCTATTGATGAACGCCGTCATCGCCGGGCTGCTGTTGGGCGGCTTCTACGCGGCGGTCAGCGTCGGCGTCGCCATTTCCTTCGGCATGCTCGACATCGCCAATCTGGCGCATCCCGCCTTCATCATTCTCGGCTCGTTCATCGCCTACATCCTCAACACCACTTTCGGGATCGATCCGATCGTGGCGGGCGTGCTGGCGCTGCCCGCCTTCTACCTGCTGGGATCGGCGATCTATCAGGTCTACTACTATTCCTTCGAGCGGCGCGGCGATGAATCGCTGCGCGGCCTCGCCTTCTTCTTCGGCATCCTGTTCATCACCGAAGTGTCGCTGATCCTGGTCTTCGGCGTCGATTACCGCTTCGTCCTGGCGCCCTATATCGGCCCCAGCCTCCATCTCGGCTTCGCCGACATCCCGCTGCGCATGCTGGTGCCCTTCGTCATCTCGCTGCTGATGGTGGGGCTGCTGCAGCTCTTCCTGTCGAAGACCTTCATCGGCCGCGCCGTCCTCGCGGTGTCGCAGGACAGCGAGGCGCTGAAGCTGATGGGGATTCGGCCGACGCGGATCAAGAACATCGCCTTCGCCCTGTCGATCGCCACCGCCTCGCTGGCCGGGTCGTTCCTCATCATCATCCAGCCGGTCGAGCCGTCGATCGGGCGCGACTATATCGGCCGCATCTTCGCCATCTGCGTCCTCGGCGGGATGGGCAGCTTCACCGGCATGCTGACCGCGGCGATGCTGATCGGCATCGTCGAGAGCATCACCGCGACCTTCTATGGCCCGTCCTGGTCGCCGGCCGTCGCCTTCGGCTTCCTGCTGATCGCGCTGGCGGTGCGGCCCGCCGGCCTGATGGGCAGGTAGGCCGTGCAGACACGCTATTTCTGGCTGGCATCCGCGATCTTCGTCGTCGCCATCTTCGCGATGTCGCGGCTGGCGACCAACGACTACTTCTTCTTCGCCTCCTATGTGGTGCTGCAATACGTCGTCATGGCGACGGCGTGGAACATCCTCGGCGGCTATACCGGCTACGTGAATTTCGGCTCGGCCGCGTTCTATGCGATGGGCGCCTATACCGCCGTGGTGCTGCACAAGCTGTTCGCGCCGCCGATGGTGGTGTTGATCCTCGCCGGCGGCGCGGTCGCCGGCCTGGTCGGGCTCGGCATGGGCTATCTGACGCTGCGGCTCCGGGGCGTGTTCTTCGCCATCGCCACGCTGGCCCTCGCCATCGTGCTGGCGACGCTGATCACCAATTGGGATTATGTCGGCGGCTCGCGCGGCGTCTACATCATCCGGCCGGCGATTTCGCCGCTCGGCGGCAACTACATTCAGTACCTCTTTCTCGTCATGCTGATTCTCGCCGCGGTGGCGGTGTGCATCGCGCGCACCATCGAGGATTCAAAGCTCGGCTACGGCCTGGCCACCATCCGCGACGACGAGCAGGCGGCCGAGGCGGCTGGCGTGCCGACGCTGAAGCTCAAGCTCATCGCCACCACCCTGTCGGGCGCGCTGATGGGCATGGCCGGGGCGCCGCTGCCCTATTACATCACCTATCTCGACCCCGGCTCGGCCTTCAACCTGGCGCTGGCGGTCAACACCATCGCCATGCCGCTGATCGGCGGCACATCGAGTTGGCTCGGCCCGGTGATCGGCGCGGTTTTCCTCGCCACCATCCAGCAAGTGGCCACCGTCACCATCTCCTCGGCGCTCAACCTGCTCATTGTCGGCGTGTTGCTGGTGGGCTTCGTCGTCGCCGCGCCCAACGGCATCATCGGCTGGTTCGGCGCGCGGAAGCGACGCCGGCCGACGAGCAAGAAAGAGGCCGCGTGATGGCCGAAACCCTTCTCCAGATCGACCGGCTCGGCAAGCGCTTCGGCGGCTTCGTGGCGCTCGACGCCATCGACCTTGTCGTCAATGCCGGCGAGCGCGTCGGCTTGATCGGCCCCAACGGCTCGGGCAAGAGCACGCTGGTCAATTGCGTTTCCGGCATGCTGCGGAACGAGATCGGCAGCGTCACCTTCGACGGCCGCAGGCTCGACGGCATGGCGGCGCACCGGCGCACGCGGCTCGGCATGGCGCGCAGCTTCCAGCTGCCCAAGCCCTTTCGCAGCATGACCGTGGCGGAGAATCTGCACGTGCCGTTGCTCTACACCGTCAATGCGCGGCGCGGCACCGAGCATCTGTCCAACCGGGCGATCGACCGCCGCGTCGAGGAGGTTTTGACCCAGGTCGGGCTGCACGAAAAGGCCAAGAAGCGGCCGCGCGATCTGACGCAGATCGAGATGCGCAAGCTCGAGCTGGCGCGCGCCATCGCCGCCGCGCCCAAGCTGCTGATCGCCGATGAATCCATGGCGGGGCTGTCGCACACCGAGATCGACGACATCCTCGCTCTCCTGGTCAGCCTGAACGAGCAGGGCATCACGGTCATCCTGATCGAGCACATCATGCGGGCGGTGATGAGCTTCTCGCAGCGCCTGGTGGTGCTGGTCGCCGGCAAGAAGATCGCCGACGGCGCGCCGCAGGACGTCATCCGCAACCCCGAAGTCGAGAAGGCCTATCTTGGCGAGTAGCCTCTCCATCGCCGGCATCGACGCCGCCTACGGCCACATCCGCGTGCTCGAGGACGTATCGATCGAGGTGCGCGCCGGCGAGACCGTGGCGCTGCTCGGCACCAACGGCAACGGCAAGTCGACGCTGATGAAATGCATCATGGGGATGCTGCGGCCGTCGAAGGGCAGCATCGTCGCCGAGATCGACGGCGCCCGGCACGATTTGACGGGCATGATCACCGAGGACATCGTCGACCTCGGCATCGCACTGGTGCCGGAGGGCCGCCGCCTCTTTCCCAAGCTCACGGTCGAGGAAAATCTCTACCTCGGCGCCTATCGCAAGACGGCGCGCGCCGTGCTGAAGCGCAACCTCGATTATTGCTACGAGGCCTTTCCGCGCCTGCTGGAGCGGCGCGGCCAGCTCGCCGGCTCGATGAGCGGCGGCGAGCAGCAGATGCTGGCGCTGGCGCGCGCCTTGATGACCGCGCCCAAGATACTCCTGATCGACGAGCCGTCGGTCGGCCTGGCGCCGGTGCTGGTGCGGCGGACCATCGACAAGATCAAGGAGCTGCAGGCCACCTATCAGCTCACCGTGCTGATGGCCGAGCAGAACTTCACCCAGGCGATCCGCATCGCCGATTGCGGCTACGTCATCGTCCACGGCAAGATCGCCTTCGACGGCAAATCGCCGGAAGAGCTCAACAACAACGAACTGATCCGCAAATTCTATCTGGGGCTGTAACCATGGCGAACGACAAGACTATCGTCGGCGTGATCGGGCTCGGCATCATGGGCGGCGCCATCGCGAAGAACCTGCTGGCGCGCGGCTTCGACGTGCGCGGCTACGACAACGCCAAGGCGCCGGCCGAGCGGCTCAAGGCGCATGGCGGCACGCCGGTGACCACGCCGGAGGAGACTGCGTACGGTGCTGCGGTGGTGCTGACCAGCCTGCCCTCGGTCAAGGCGCTGGAAGCGACGGTCAAGGCGCTGCTGCTGCGGCCGGTGAAGGGACTCGTCGTCTGCGAGCTCTCCACCTTCGCGATCGCCGACAAGGAAAAGGCGCGCAAGGCCCTGGCCAAGGGCGGCATCGTCCTGCTCGACTGCCCCCTCTCCGGCACCGGCTCGCAGGCCGCGACCGGCGACCTGGTGGTCTATGCCAGCGGCGACAAGAACGCGGCCGAGCATGCCAAATCCGTCTTCCCGGGCTTCTCGCGCGCCAATTTCTACCTCGGCGCCTTCGGCAACGGCAGCAAGATGAAGTTCGTCGCCAATCTGCTGGTGGCGATCCACAACGTCGCGACCGCCGAGGCGATGGTGCTGGGCATGAAGGCCGGGCTCGACCCCGACGACATCGTCAGGGTGATCTCGACCGGCGCCGGCAACAGCCGCGTCTTCGATCTGCGCGCGCCGCTGATGGCGAAGAACAGCTACAAGCCGGCGACGATGAAGAACGACGTGTGGGCGAAGGATCTGAAGATCATCGGCGAATTCGCCAAGTCTCTCGGCGTCGACGCGCCGCTCTTCGGCCGGATCGCCGCGCTCAACAACGAAGTGCTGAAGCAGGGCTATGGCGACAGCGACACCGCCGCGATCTGCGCCGTGCTCGAAAAGCGCGCGAAGCTGAAAAGGAAGAAGGCTTAATCCGCGGCTTCCTTCGGCCGGGCGATCATCGCCTCGGTGATCTCGACCGCGGTGTCGCGCAGCACCGGAACCTGCTCGCCGCTATTTGATCGCCATCGGGTTGACCGGCGAGCCCACCGCCTTGGTGATCGGCAGCGACGGGCCGCAGAAGAAGAACTCGTAAACTTTGTCCGCCGCGCAATCCTCGGCCAGCTCCTCGAGATAGAAAATCTCACCCATGGTGAGACCCATCATCGGGATCACTACCCAGTGCCAGGGCTGGAAGGCGTCCTTGGTCTCGTTCGGCCGCACCTCGCAGCCCCAGGTGTCGGTGCAGATCGCCGCGATCTGCTTCTTGTGGATCCATTCGCAGGTCTCGAAGGCGAGGCCGGGCGCGTCGCCGCCGGCATAGCCGCCCCACTCGCCGGCGCGCAGCCGCTGGCCCATCTGGCCGGTGCGGACGATGACGAAATCGCCGCGCTTGATCTCGACCTTTTCGGCGGCGGCCACCGCATCCAAATCCTCGTTGGTGATGGCGGTGCCGTCCTCGAGACAGTCCTTCTTGCAATGGCGCGCGACGTCGAGCAGCACGCCGCGCCCGACCATGCGCGCCGCCGTCTTCTCGATGCCGTTCTTGGCGGCGCCGCCCGAATCCACCAGCTTCGCGTCGTAGCCGTTCCACATCTTGTCGTCGAAGAAAATGTGGCCGAGCGCGTCCCATTGCGTGCCGCATTGCAGCGGCATCGAGACCGCATCGTCGGCATAGCGGATGCCGCCCTTGTCCTGCCGTCCGGCCACCGCGTCGGTGCCGGTCGCCAGCATGGTGTGCACCGGATTGTGGCGGTTGCCCCACAGGCCCTTCTGCGGCCCGTTGCTGTCGTAGGGCAGCGCCAGCGAGAACACCTTGCCCTTGCGGATCAGCCGCGCCGCGCCGGCGATGTCCGCCGGCGTCACGTAGTTGAGCGTGCCGAGTTCGTCGTCCGGCCCCCATTTGCCCCAGCTCTTGAGGCGTTCCGCGGTCTTGCGGAGATGGGCCATGTCGAATGGCTTGGCGTCGTACCGTCGCGGCATTGTCGCTCCCCCTTCACGCTTGCGCGAGCACCTGTTGCGTTCCGGCGCTTCCGGAGCCAGATTCACATTGCCCGACCCAAGCAACAAGCAAAAAGGAAAGTCCCATGGGATTGCTCGGCAAGAACCGCGAAATGCCGGGGCCCGGCGATGCCCTGCCCGGCCGCGCGGCGAAAATGCGCGTGCCCGAGACGCATCACGTCAACGGCAACCGCATCGTGCCGCCCTTCCCCGCCGGGCTCGAGACCGCGATCTTCGGCCTGGGCTGCTTCTGGGGCGCCGAGCGGGCCTTCTGGAAGCTGCCCGGCGTCTATTCGACGGCGGTCGGCTATGCCGGCGGCGCGACGCCCAACCCGACCTATGAGGAGGTCTGCTCCGGCCAGACCGGCCATACCGAGGCCGTGCTGGTGGTCTACGACCCGAAGAAAATCGCCTATGCGCAGCTGCTGAAGGCCTTTTGGGAGAGCCATAACCCGACCCAGGGCATGCGCCAGGGCAACGACACCGGCACGCAATATCGCTCGGCGATTTATTGGACCACGCCGGCACAACAGCGCGAAGCCGAGGCGTCGCGCGACGCCTATGCCCAATCGCTCGCCAGGGCGGGCCACGGCGCCATCACCACCGAGCTCGCCGCGGCCGGGCCGTTCCATTACGCCGAGGATTATCATCAGCAATATCTGGCGAAGAATCCGGGCGGCTATTGCGGCCTCGGCGGCACCGGCGTTACCTGCCCGATCGGCCTGACGGCGGCGTGAAGCGCCTCGCCGCCCTCGCCGCCGGCCTCTGCCTCCTCGCGCCCGTCGTCGCGGGCGCGACGGAGGTATGCGGCAAGGATCTGGCGATGTCGTCGCCGCAGGACCAGGCGCTGCTCGACTTCGCCCATCGCCTGAAGCTCGACCAGCCCGAGGCGTTCCGGAACATCGCCGAATACCTCCATGCCGATCGCGGCATGGCCTTGCCGCCCTGCTATCTCAGCAAGAATCTTGCCGAGCGCCAGGGCTGGCGGCCGAGTCGCGATCTGTGGGCGGTGGCGCCGGGCGACGCCATCGGCGGCGACCGCTATGCCGACCGCGAGCATCGCCTGCCCAAGCAATGGCGTGGCCGCTATGTCGAGGCCGATCTCGATTACGCCGGCGGCCATCGCGGCGCGCGCCGGCTCATCTTCGTGCGCGGCATGGGCGATGACGAATGGCTGATCTTCGTCAGCACCGATCACGAAAATCATTTCGCGCCCTTCGCGCCCGCGCGATAAGCGACACTGGCTTCCCGCACTTCGGCCTAGAAAGCCTTAAAGCATTATCGGGTCGGATTGAATCAGTGCCCCTCACCCTTCCCTCTCCCCGAAGTCGGGGAGAGGGTTGCTTTGGGTTGGCGAGGCGCAGCCGAGCCTTACCCAAAGCTGGGTGAGGGGAGATGTGTCAATTTGAGACGATCACGGTCTAGTCGGTTTCGACGGACCTGTTCACGCTCCTATGCTCGGTCAGCCGGCCGGCATCGGCGCTCTTGGTCGAGCGGCGCAGACGCGCGGCATTGGCGGGACTCCGCAGCAGGTGCAGCGTCTCCACCATGCTTTCGTATTCGTCCTCGGACAGCACGACCACGGTGCGGGCATTCTGCCGCGTGACGCGAAGCGGGGCGCGGCTGTCCCATACCTTGTTCATGTGCTTGGCAAGGTGCTGCCGGAAGACGGAGTAGGAGATTTGGCGCATGTGCGTTCCGCTGCGAATGTAAGCATACCGTATTCTGTCAAGAAGCCCTGGGCTATTTCCCCGTGAACCGCGGCTTGCGCTTTTCGATGAAGGCGCGGCGGCCCTCGGCGTAATCCGCGCTGGCGAAGCAGCGCTTCACCGCCGTCTCGAGCGCCGCGCGATCGACCGCGCCCTCCGGCTTGGTGAGCTCGGATATCACCTGCTTGGCGGCAGCGATGGTGAGCGGCGCGTTTTCGGCGATCCGCGCGCAATAATCCCGGGTGAAATCCGCCAGCTCGGCCACCGGCAGCACGCGGTTGACGAGGCCCATGGCGAGCGCCTCGGCCGCGTCGAAGCGGCGCCCGGTGTAGAAGATTTCCTTGGCGAAGGCCGGCCCGACCAGATCGACCAGCCGCTTGATGTCGGTCCAGCGATAGCTGAGCCCGAGCCGGGCCGCCGGAATCGCCATCTGCAAATCCGCCGCCGCCAGCCGCAGATCGCAGGCGAGCGCCACGCCGACGCCGCCGCCCATGCAATAGCCCTGGATCATGGCGATGGTCGGCTTGGGGCAGGCCTGGAGACGGCCGACCGCTTCCTCGGCGATGCGGTCGTAGCGCGCCACGTCGGCGGCCGCGGCGCGCAACGTCTCGAACTCGGTGATGTCGGCGCCGGAGAGGAATGCCTTGCCGCCGGCGCCCCGCAGCACCACGACACGGACATCCCGATCGCCTTCGAAGCGGTCGAGGATCGCCGGGATCGCCTGCCACATGTCGAGCGACAGGGCGTTGCGGCGCGCCGGGTTATTGAAGATGAGCCAGCCGATGGCGCCGTCGATTTCCGCGACGATCCGCTCGGTCGGCGACAGCGCAACCTTGGCAGGCGCGCTCAAACCGCGCCTCCGCTCCGGAAGCGCGCAATATCCGGATCCCGATAGCCCAATTCGCGCAGAATGGCGTCGGTGTGCTCGCCGCGCTCCGGCGCGGCGCCGCGCAGTTCCCAGGGCGTGCGCGACAGGCTCATTGCCTGGCCGACCAGCTCGATCTCGCCCAGCTTCGCGTGCTTCACCGCCCGCGCCATCTTGAGATGCCGCACCTGCGGATCGGCGAAGACCTCGTTCATCTGGTAGATCGGCCCCGACGGCACGCCCGCCGCGGTCAGGAGCTCGATCCATTCGGCCGAGCTCTTGGCCGGTGTCAGCTTGGCGATGATGGCGTTGAGCTTGTCGCGGTTCCTGCGGCGCGAAGCCGCATCGGCGAATTCCGGATCGGTCTTGAGCGCGGGCTTGCCGAGCGCATCGCACAGGCGGCGATAGAGCTCCTCGCCCGCGGTGGCGATATTGATGTAGCCGTCCCGGGTCGGGAAGACGCCGGTCGGGATGCTGGTCGGGTGATTGTTGCCGGCCTGACCCGGCACTTCCTGCTTCATCAGCCAGCGCGCCGCCTGGAAGTCGAGCATGGCGATCTGCGACGACAGCAGCGAGGATTCGACATATTGCCCCGCGCCCGATTCCTCGCGCTCGAGCAGCGCGATGAGAATGCCCATGGCGGCGTAGAGGCCGGCGGTCAAGTCGGCGACGGGTATGCCGACGCGCATCGGGCCGCGACCCGGCTCGCCGGTGATCGCCATCAGCCCGCCCATGCCCTGCGCCACCTGGTCGACGCCGGGCCTGGCGGCATAGGGACCGGTCTGGCCGAAGCCCGAGATGCTGGCATAGACGATCCGCGGATTGACCGCCTTCAGGCTCTCGTAATCGACGCCGAGGCGGAATTTGACGTCGGGGCGGAAATTCTCGACGACGACGTCGGCGCGCTTCGCCAACTCCTTCAGAATGGCGACGCCGTCGGGCTTCTTCAGGTCGAGCGTGATGCTGCGCTTGTTGCGGTGCAGGTTTTGGAAATCCGGCCCGTCCCGATCGCCGCCGAGGCCGCCATCGCCTTTCGGATCCTCGACCTTGATCACGTCGGCGCCCCAATCGGCGAGCTGGCGCACGCAAGTCGG
>Ga0209483_1000361_pt1 | contig 40858 bp, 38 predicted proteins | sample NGEPerA_FD_184508 | JGI IMG/M metagenome (GOLD analysis project Ga0209483, IMG submission 184508) | Arctic peat soil microbial communities from the Barrow Environmental Observatory site, Barrow, Alaska, USA - NGEE PermafrostL2-A... | ecosystem: Environmental > Terrestrial > Soil > Wetlands >...
CGGGGCGCATTCCGAGTGGCGGATTGCTGGAAGGGTCCGTCACAACCGAGAGTTATGCCAATTCGTCCCGGCTACTATTGAAAGATCCCGATATCGGAACCGCCACGAAGATCGTTGCGGCCATCAATCAATCGATTGGAGCCAACACAGCCAAGGTTGAGGATCCCGGTGCAATTGCATTGACGCTCCCCACGACGGGCGATCGCGCGGCAACCATTGTTAAAATCCAGGATCTCAAGGTCACACCCGATCGTGCGAACAGATTGGTGATCGACGGACGGGATGGGACAGTCGTCGCTGGTGGTGACATAACTGTGGGCGAAGCAGTCGTAAGCCATGGTGGAGTCACTCTGACTATTGGCGGCGCTGCAGCCTCTCCGGCCGCATCCGGCGCAGCTGCTACCGGGGCTGGCGCAATTGGCCCGAACGGAAGCGGTGGGGGAAATCAGGCGGTGCGAGTCGCCACCGGCGCATCCGTACAGGCGGTCGCCTCGGCGCTCCAGGCAGTCCAGACATCGCCCTCCGAAATCGCTGCGATCTTCGAATCGCTGCGGGAAGTGGGAGCGCTCTCCGCCGAGGTTACCATTCGATGATAAGGATCGGTGACACTTCGGTGGGTGCGAAAGATCCAGGCGGCGACCCCGCAGCAGCAGCCCGGGACGCCAAACTGCACAAGGTCTCCCAGCAGTTGGAAGGGGTCTTTGTCCAGCAGATGTACAAATCCATGCGTTCCACCGTTCCAAGCGGTGGACTCGCCGACGGCGGCGCCGGTGAGGAGATGTTCACCGGCCTCCTAGACGAGCACATCGCCGCCGATACTCCCAAGCAATGGAAGCACGGCTTGAGCGAATCGATATATCGGCAGCTCAAGGCAGCTGTCCACGCGCAGGGATCGGCGGTGCCGCCAGAAAGCACCGCATTGATGCCAACCGGCATCGACAAGTGATCGGCACAACGTCGATCACGATGTCGAGCGAGCTAACAGCACTCTGATGCAAACGTATCATCACGAGCAAACGCTCCCTTCCGACAGCTTTCGGACGAGTTCCGCTCCTGTTCCAGCAGCGGCCCTTGACGCACTGTCGGAGGCGCTGCTGGCAGAGCGCAAACTCATAGACGACCTCACGGAAATCGTGCTACGTCAGCGCGCAGCAATCGCAGTCGACGACTTGCAGGCAATCGACGACTCCGTATTTGCCACTCACCGGATGTTACTCACACTTGGGGAAGCGCGGAAAGGTCGGCGTTCGATCAACGCAATGGCCGGTTGCAAGGAAGAGACTGGCGTCAAGCATCTCGAGGCAGCGCTGGGTCCGTGGATGACGCCTGCTCTTCGCAGCGCGCGAGAAGCATTGCAGTTATCTGCCGCACGACTGTCGAGCGAGATCGGCATCAACCGTCGGATACTGCGCGAAGCAATTGCGAACAGCGATTCATTCGTCCGCGCGGTAGTAGGCGCGCCGAACGATGCTGCACAGCAGGGATATGGAACCGCAACACCGGCTGCGTATTCGCGCAGTGACGCCTTTGCCTTCTCGCGCACAGCATAGAGGCTGATCATGTCACTCAATTCGATCATGGGGACGGCGACACTCGCGCTGCAGGCGCAGCAGACCGCGATGGAGACTGCCGCCAACAACATCGCGAACGCCAATGTCCCCGGTTACAGCAGACAGGTCGTCAATCTGGAGCCTAACACTCCGCTCTACACTCCGCAGGGTGCGATTGGAACAGGTGTTATTGTGCAGGACATTTCGCGTGTGCGGGACACCATGCTCGACACGAATTTCCGCGCGCAGACTGCCACAGCGGGCGGATATTCTACGCAGAGCGGCATTCTCAACTCGATCAGCCAGGTCTTTGGCGAGCCGTCGGACACGGGACTTTCAAACACGCTCAGTCAGTTCTATTCGTCGTGGGGCGACCTGGCCAACAACCCCAACAGCGCTGCCGCGCAGAGTGTAGTTCAACAGCGCGGTGCGGCTGTAGCGTCGACGCTCAACCAATTCTCGGCGAACCTTGACCAGATCGCGTCGAGCACGCTCGATGCTACCACGCTGCAGGTCAATCAGATCAATCAGTACACGTCGCAGATAGCAAGCATCAACAAGCAGATTGTCGCCGCAGAATCCAACGGAACGACGGCCAACGATCTTCGTGACATGCGAGACAATGCGATCGATGCCTTGAGCAAGATCGTCCCTGTACGCGTCATCAATCACGACAATGGCTCGGATACTGTTTATGTCGCCGGTGCCACGGTCGTCGACGGCTCGGACTCGAAGAACTTCACTCTGCAGGGCGCGGGCGGCTCCCTCGTGTTGCAGCTGAGCGGTCGTAACTTCGCTGCACAGTCGCCCGGCGGATCGCTGGGAGCCAATCTCGATGCACTCAACAAGGACATTCCGAACGCAAAGAGCCAGCTGGACACTCTCGCGGCTGGAATCGTCAAGAGCGTGAACGCGATTCACGCAACGGGCTGGACCGCTGCTGGTGATGCACTCGGTGGCTCCAACTGGAATCCCGCGACACCGCCTACTGGCTCGAACGTGAATTTCTTCGATCCGACCAAACTGACGGCCGCTTCAATCAGTCTCTCGACGCAGGTTGCGTCCAGTGCATCGTACATCGCCGCCGGCGATACTCAGGGAGCGACGGGCAATAACAATGTTGCCAACAAGATGGCGGCGCTCGCCGACGATACGACCACGATGACGAAGTACGGCTCCACCGACACGACGTCGGTCATGGAGTACTACCGTGACCTGGTGACACGGGTGGGACTAGCCGCGAGCGACGCAACCACGTCATCCACCGTTTATTCCACGCTAGCCCAACAGGCCGACACGCAGCGGCAGAGCGTGAGCGGAGTATCGACCGACCAGGAACTCATTTCCCTGACCAAAAATCAGCAGGCGTACGCGGCGGCGGCCAAGGTTATCACTACGGCCAACAGTATGTCGCAGACACTGCTCGACATGATTCCCTAGTGACGGCTAACGGTAGCCCCACGGCAATCGGCCAACCGGGTTATCTTCTGCTGATCGCATGTTGATTCTGGGGCGGCGGCCCGGTGACACGCTAATCATCGACGGTGGTATCAAGATCGTCGTCCTGCAGTGCGACCGCGGTGGGGTCCGCCTGGGCATCGAGGCGCCCAGCGACGTGACGATTCTGCGCGGGGAGATCGTCAATCAAATCGCCGATGAGAACAAGCGTGCCAACGTTGTGTCCGACGGCAAGGAATGGGCGACCGCCATTCCGCTCAAGAAGGCCTAGCTCGTCGACTGCTGGATCCGCCCGACCCTCGGCGGGATGACCACTCTCTGCTGAGGGGACCAGCTAGCCCCTGCCGGCGCTGAGCAATAGTGCCTGCACCGAAAATCGACCCGCCCTGATGACCAGGTTTGGCTCCTCCGCAACAAAGTTCACGGGGATCGACACCGTTACGCCTGGCTGACCGCATTCCCCAGCCGCGGAAGTAAGGGCAACCACGATCGCGTGAGTAAGAACTGTGGGGCGCGCGATGACAGGCGGTACATCGCGCCTCGCCATCAATTGAAAACTGATGTTTCGACAGTCCGGATGCAGCTCGGCCAGCGAGATTGCATCGTCAACTATCCGGGTAGTCTCAAGGGCCTCGTCCCGCTCTCCCTCAGGAACCGCGAGCAATCGCAGCAGCCGGATGCCATGCTCCAGCCGCGGGACCTCATCGGCAAGCGCTCGGAGGATGGGTGGAATAGTCGGATCTCCAGACAGGATGTCCGAAACTCCCGCCAGTGTCGCCACGCGGTTGCTGATGTTGTGCGTGAGTCCCAGCAGCAGCTTGTCGAGCACCGGGCCCCAATTGTCGGGGCCCTCAACGGGGCTATCCATGTCCAGTTTTACCATCTGTTCGCCGATACTGACACCTATGCGAAGAACTTGGGCCAGTTACACTCTGGCTGACGGAAGTCAGGAAAGATACGCGTGTTCGTAATCATTGGTTTGGTAGTCGTATTCGGAAGCATCCTTGGCGGGTTCATAATGGAGCATGGCAAAATTGCTGCCCTGATCCAGATATCTGAATTCGTCGTAATTGGAGGCGCCGCGTTCGGCTCAATGATAGTCGGCAATCCGCCGGCGCTCATCAAACGCATATTCGGATCGGTCTTCGGGCTTCTCAAGCCGAGCCAGTATACGGAGAAGGCGTATGGTGAGCTGCTGCAGCTGCTGTACGACGTATTTCAGAAGGCGCGCAAGGAGGGCCTGATAGGCCTTGAAGCACATATCGAGGATCCGGAGAAGTCCGACATCTTCAATAAATACCCATCAGTCTCGAAGAACCATCACGCCGTCGCGTTTCTCACCGACACGTTGAAGGTGCTCCTCACGGGCGCCGTCGAAGATCATCACCTCGCAGAAATTCTGGATCTCGACCTCGAGCGTCAACATGACGAAGCGATGCTCATCCCCGCTGCGCTGAACAAAGTAGGCGACGCCATGCCGGGATTCGGAATCGTTGCTGCCGTACTCGGCGTCGTCATCACGATGGGCTCGATTGGCGGCGCGGCCTCCGAGATCGGAGAGAAGGTTGCGGCCGCGCTCGTTGGAACGTTCCTCGGAATTCTCCTGTCGTACGGAGTTGTCGGTCCGATCGCTTCGGCGGTCGAGACACGCATTCGCGCGGAAGAGGCGTACATGATGTCGATCCGCACCGCGCTGCTCGCTTTCGCGCGCGGTGATTCGCCGATGACTGCAGTCGAATTCGCACGCCGCAACATAGAGCCAGGCGATCGTCCAAGCTTCTCGGAACTTGAGAACTTGACTCGCCGCCGTGCAGCCTGATTAGAACGTGGCCATGCCGGGGAAGGAAAAACAGATCATCGTCATCGTCAAGCGTAAGAAAGGACATGCGGCCCACCACGGCGGAAGCTGGAAAGTGGCATACGCAGACTTCGTAACCGCTATGATGGCATTCTTCATGGTCATGTGGTTGCTAAGCATGGATCAGAAGATGAAGGACGCGATCGAGGGGTACTTTTCCAACCCTGTCGGATTCAAGAAAGGGTTCTCTGCCGGCGCGAACATTATCTCAAGTGGCAACTCACCGGCGGGTGAAATCAAGCCGCCGCTCAGAATTCTGATTCGGACATCCGAGGAAAAGAAATTCGGAGATCTGGCGAAGGATCTTCGCAACCGACTCAATAGTTCTCCCGACCTTCGCGCACTCGGCGCGCATATTGAGGCCGTAAAGACAAAGAGCGGCCTTCGCATAGAGCTTATCGAGACAAAAAGTGGTCAGACATTCTTCCGGAACGGCTCCGCGCAGATGCTTCCGATCACAGTCGCCGCACTTCAGCTGATTGGCACTGAGTTGAGCGAGCTGCAGACACCAATCATCATTGAGGGACATACGGACTCCCAGCAATTCGGCAGTTCTGCGACTTACACAAACTGGGAGCTGTCGTCTGATCGAGCGAACGCAGCGCGACGAATGATTGAAGCATCGGGGGTGGATCCGTCGAGAATCGTTGAGGTGCGCGGGATGGCGGATCGAGATCTGCGCGTGCCAAGTAATCCGCTCGACCCCGCAAATCGCAGAATATCGATCCTGTTGCCGTTCACAGTGCTCCCCGATGAACCCGACACTTCGGATCCAGTGTCAAACGACGCTTCAATCGTCAAGCGATCCAGCTAGAACGCGCGTCTTTCCCCCAGCGACAGCGCTTGCGATCTCTACTTGCCCTGGCGTGATTCCGCCGTCGAATCCAGACTGCGCCACAGATACCACGATGCAACAGTACGATACGGCGCCCATTTCGCGCCGATTTGCGTCACGCGCTTGGGCGTAGGCAGCTTGCGCATGCGGTACGCACGTTGAATTCCCTTCTGGATTCCGAGATCGAGATCGGGAAGCACGTCGGGGCGCCCGAGCCGAAACATGAGGAACATCTGCGCAGTCCATCGGCCAATTCCCTTGACCGATACCAGCGCGGCAATGACTTCCTCGTCCGGTAGCTGGTCGAGCGAATCGATGGGGACTCTGCCAGAGATCACGCTCGCGGCGAGATCACGCAGATATGCTGTCTTCTGGCGTGAGAGACCCACGGCTCGCAGTTGGTCATCGGTCAGGCTGGCGAGATGGGGGGCAGTCGGTGTGGCGTCCGGGAACAGATCGGCAAATCGATTGTAAATTGTAGTGGCTGCCTTGCCCGACAGCTGTTGGAAGACGATCGACCGCGATATTGCCGTGAAGTGGGCAAGATGTTCCGCCGGTGCGAACGTGCAGCTCCCGACCGTATCGATGATTGTTGAGAGACGGGGATCGACCCGCCTGAGATGCGAAATTGCGCGTCTATGGGACATGCCAGAAAATATCCGATCTTCGGAGGATCCGCCGGGCCACCGCTATATCATGAATGTGATATCGCCGGGCGCGGACGGGTGACTTTTACGGGGATGGCTAGCTAGCTTTCCAAATCCATCTGAAACCAGGAGTAGCAGGACCATGACGATCTCGTTGCGCAGCGCCATTCCGGCGCTCCTGTGCGTTGCCAGTGTTGCTGGCGCCCAGGGAACGACGCCGGCTGCCACAGCTGCGGCATCCGCATGTGACCCGGGCATCAGCCAGGCAGTCGCGAAGGCAACATTGTTTCTCCAGCAGGCTGCAACGAGCGTCAACGCCAAGCAGGACGCTTCGAAACCACTCAAGCTTGCTATCACCGCTCTTACAGCGCCGACGAAGGACAGCAAGGAAATCGCTGACTCGGTCGGGCGTGCATACTATCTTGGCCAGGCATACATTCTATTACTGCAGCAGCCGGGGGTCACGGTCACCGGTCCGCGTTCAAGTTACGGAATCGCCACCGACCCTTCGGCCAACATTGATCTCATGGCTGCCGCGGATACGGCATTCAATCTCGTTGAAGCTGCGCAGCCAGCCTGCCACAAGGAGATCGCCGAGTGGCGCGAGCAGAAGCCATGGCTCGACGCTATCCAGGGAGCGATCGCTGCGGTCAACTCCCAGCAATATGATTCGGCTGCAGTTCTCGCCAAGCGGGCGCTCTCGATAGATCGCCACGCACCATACGCATACACGGTGCTTGCGTCGGTTGCGTCGAACAAGAACGACTATCCAACCGCGATCGCAATGATGCGCAAGGCGCTCGAGGCGGCGAGTGCTGACACGGTCTATGAAGACGCACGGCAAAGTTCGATGTACGATCTTGCGAATACTCTCTTCTCGCAGTATGACGCGGCGACCGGGGCTGACAAAGCGACAATCGGACGTCAGGCAATCGAAGCGTGGGAGACGTATATAGCGCAGGGGAAAAACGATGCGCGAATCTCGCGTGGCGAACTCGTATCATCGCAGATTGCGCTCGCACTCAAGGACACGGCAGAGTATAGCAAGATTTACGCTCCGATAATTGCCAACCCTGCCAAATATGGGGAGCAGGCAGTTCTCAATGCAGGCGTCCTCGCCACGCAGGCCGACCGGACGTCCGATGCTGTCACGCTTTTCGCCGCGGTTGCGACTCGCAACCCATACCAGCGCGATGCGTTGAAGAATCTGGCGGCGAGCTATGTCGGTGCAAAGCAGCCGGAGAAGGTTGCCGCGGTTGTTGACAAGCTCGTATCGCTGGATCCAAACAATGCCTCGAACTGGCTGCTGTACGCTTATGGCTACAGCGGATTGCTGAAGGATACGAAGGACAAGGTTCTCACAAAGGCCTACACGGACTCGCTGATCAAGTACAACGCGAAGTCCGAGAAGATGACTCCAAATCTCGAGGTAAAGGAGTTCACTGTTGATTCGGCAGCGAAGACTGCAGTCCTCAGCGGGACCATCGAAAATCGCGGCGCCGCGGCCAAGTCGTACACGATCCGGGTGGATTTTCTGGACAAGACGGGTGCGGTAGTTGGAAGCCAGTCAGTGACGGTTGGGCCGGTTGCGCCAAAGGCCAGCATGCCATTCAAGGCTACGGCAACCGCGACGGGTGTCGTCGGCTACAGATATCAGCCAATCGTCTAGTCGAGCAACTGGCAGGTCGGTAGCGCCACGCGTATTCGTACGGTGATATTATAAGAGGGCTCGCCGCAACACTGGTGAGCCCTCTTTGAAATTGCGCGTCTACATCGTGTCAACGCACCAGGCACCGCTGCGCCAGGATTTGGGCGTTCCTCCGTTACTGAGAGTAACATCATGACTGTTTCTCCGATGTTCAAGAAACTGAATCTCAAGGATCAGACGGAGATTGTCGTCATGAATGCGCCTGAGTCGTTTGAGATAGAACTCGCACGGCTCGCGCCTGCAGGTATTCTCCGCGATGCGGCTGAAGCAAAGCGCGTTGACTTCGCGATCGCATTTGCCACGACGAGCGCGGAACTGGACCGGGCATCAAAGGCCCTCATCGACAAGGCAGATGAGGATCCGACGTTGTGGATCGCATATCCGAAGAAGAGTTCAAAACGATACAGATGCGAGTTCAATCGAGATTCTGGCTGGGACGTCCTGCGGGCTGCAGGGTTCGATAGCGTCCGCATGGTTGCAATAGATGATGACTGGTCGGCGCTGAGATTCCGCCGCGCCAGGTACATCAAACAGGCAACGTGAAATCGATCACGAATAGACGGAGCTTCGTTCATCCACGTTGGAATGCACGATGCATCACCCACACTTGAGGGTATAGGCACATGGCAAATACAGAATGGTGGCAACGTGGACCGATCGACGGGGTCCCTGCACTCCTGCAGCCTGTCGCGCACATCCTGCTCCAGGTTCGCGAGAGTGTTGGCGAACTCGTCGCGAATCTTAGCGAAGCGGAATGGAATGCACGACCGGCAAACGTAGCGTCATCAGCCTTTCATGTGCGACACATCACGGGTGTGATCGATCGGCTTTTTACGTATGCCCGTGGAGAAGCATTGTCGCCGGAACAATTAGCGAGTATTCCCTTGGAAGGCGCGCACCTTGCAATTTCGGATGTCGCCGCAACACTGGGCGCATTGAGTGCCCGTGTGGACGCGGCGATTGATGAATTGAGGAAGGTAGATATTTCGACTCTCGCTGAATTTCGGGGTGTCGGGCGCGCGCAATTGCCGTCGTCGGTCATTGGATGTCTGGTACATGGTGCTGAACACTCGATGCGACACGTAGGACAGTTATCGGTGACCAGCAGAATCGTTCGGTCGGTTCAGTAAGCAGCTGGCACGACGAGTGGGTCCAGCGGAATGGCGAGATCGCACGTGGACTCGATGTTTTCAAGCTGACACCGACTCCCGACATCACGCACAACTATGATAACAAACGCCCTCAAGACGCTGGCTGGTCAGCTGGACCAGGATGTCTCTGGAGCGAGCGATGCCACACGCATCCGCGCCCTCGCAACGGTCGTCAGGGGATTGGAGAGCGCAAAGTAGTGCGCCGTCCTGATAAATGACGGCGGGACATTGCAGCAGTATCTTGACGGGCGTGTCGCAAGGCGCGCCCGTCTTCGCATTCGCGCGAGAAGGAGCGCGACTTGTATGCTGTTCGATCCGAGATCGCGCAATCCCAATCCCAATCCCAATCGTGGCTTATGGTCAGCCAAGAGAGAGCTTCTGTCGGTTATAAACGACTACGGCGCATTATACTAACCGACGATCGGCGGCCCGAACCAGACGCTCGCCGCGATGATGATGTACAGTCCGATAAGTGCCAGCCCCTCGACATAGTTTGATTCGCCATCGAAGATGATAAGGGCTCCCAGGATCGAGGCGAGTCCCAGGGCGGCGACCAGTAGCGTCGGCGCGACGAGCGTCAACATGGGTCCGCCGAGCACCATACTCAGAAGAACGAGCACCGGTATCAGGAACAGTGCAATCTGAAGGCTGCTGTTCAGTATGAGACTAACGGCCAGATCAGCCTCATTGCGTGCAGCCGCGGTGATGCCGACCACGTTCTCGACTGCGTTTCCGGCTATCGCGACGATCACGAGTCCAACGAACTCCTCGGAGAGTTGGAGTGTCTGCATTGCTGGTCTCAATGCATCCACAAACCAGTCCGATACAACAGCGGCGCCGAGCCCGGCGATCGCCAGCACCGCGATGCAGGTAACAAGCGACCATCTTTTTGCGGGATCGGGATGCTGACGCGCTGGGCCGATGGAACCTCGAATAGTCATAGGAATGCTACCGACAAAGACGATCAGCAGCACAACCGCAACTACGATGCTGAGACTACTCGCGTGGCCAAAATCCGGTGACCCAGGAGCGGTGCCCAGCGTCGGTATCGCAAGCGATGCAACCGAAAGCACCAGAAGCATTGCAGTCATGCGACTTGTACGGAGCGAAAACTGTTGCGGTCCGTGCCGCAAGCCACCGACCAGGAAGGCCAGGCCGAGTACCAGTAGACTGTTGGCGAGAATGGAGCCGATGAGTGCTGTCTGCACGACCACAACCAGACCGGCGCGAAGTGCAAATACGCTGATGAAGAGCTCCGGCAGATTGCCCAGCGCAGACTGGATGATCCCGGTCGCACCGACACCCAGTCGGGTACCGAGCTGTTCTGTCCCTTGACTGACCAGCGACGCCAGAGCGGCGAGTGCCACCGCCGTTGCAATGAAGATCGATATCTCGCCGGCAGCGGTCATTCTCAACAGCGCACTGACGCCGGTGGCAAGAATCGCCGCCGAACCCGCGATCAGCGTGCGCGAACCAATCCGGTCAGGAATACGTGACATCATTCAAATGGCGTCTGGCGTTCGGTCGGGCATACTTCAAAGTCCGTACCGCCCGGCCTTCAGCAGAATGCGAGCGAAGGCGACAGAAGCCATCCGTGGTGGCTGACGTTGCATCAACTTCCGGATCACAGGTACATCGCCTCGCCCATGGCGAGTCGCCTGGATGTTCCGATTCAGCGCTCGTAAAACGGCGGAGGCTCGATTCCAAGCGAGCGAAGATACACGTACCCCTGACCGCGATGGTGTATCTCGTTGTCTATCGCATATAGAAACATTGCATAGCCTGGCATTTTCCACTGGCCGAACGCAGTGTCAATTTCCTGAAATCGGTGCGGTGGGATATCCGGCCACATCCTGTTTATATCGGCCGTGGCATCATCCCACAGTCTCAACAGTTCAGATTTTGTGCTCGGGTCCACCAGATCAGACGAGCGCCACTCACCTGTGATTTCTCCTTGGAGAATCGGCACACCCATTTTGATCATCTCCATCACCAGCACAGAAAACGGGCGCATCCCGCCTAGCGAATACGTGAAGAGCGATTCTTCCGGAAAGATCTCGATTACGCGACGGGTGAGCCTTCGATGCCCCTGCCAGTCTTCCAGGAGTTGTTCCGGGCTGATCACGAGCGTGCCGCTGGGCGAAGTGGACATGGCGACTTGGGTTGGGAGGTTCCATCAAAGTTACCGAATACGGTTCCCGCTGTGAACGTCCGCAGCCACCGGGCGGCAAGCCCAGCGCTCGTGCCCCACGAACCTGCCAATCCACTGCTTTCAGCGCACCGCTGAGACGTATCGACGGTTTACCACGTAGATCCCCGTGATGACAAGAGCACCGCCAATCACCTGACTGGCGATCAATGGCTCACCGAGCAACGGTATAGCGAGTAGCGCGGTCAGCGGTGCCTGACCCAGCATTCCAACCGAAGTCACAGTGGCCGGCAGGTGACCGAGGGCGTAGGTAACGGCCAGATATCCGCCGACCTGTGATACCAGTCCAAGGCCGATCAACGACAGCCATGCGTGCGTGGAATACCCGAGGAGCGGCACCCTGACGACGAGACACACGAGGAGGAGAGTGACGCTACTGGCCGTTACAGCCAGTGTGGTGAGTGTCAGCGTGTCCATTTGCGCACGCACGCGTTCAACCGTCAGCATGTAGGCAGCGAAAAACACTGATGCGGCCACTGCCATTGCGTCGCCTGATCCGAAATTTGCATGATCAAACACGTCATGGCCGATTATGAACCCGCTTCCTACAAGGGCGAGCGCGAGTCCCGCCCAGAAGATCGCGCGCGGCGGTTTGCGGAAGATCAGCCAACTGCCGAGGCCTACAACTATCGGGGCGTTATTTCCAAGTAGTGTAGCGTTGGCAGCGGAGGTATCGAGGACGGCAGTGTTGAACAGAGCCAGGTCGAATGCAAAGAAGATTCCCGCCAGCACCCCGAGCATCGCCGGCCTGAATCGCACGGTATTTTTGCGTCCACGGAGTAGCCAGACCGGAACCAGAACAACAGTCGCGACGAGAGCCCGGTAGAACGCAGATGCAGGTCCTGAAACCGCCGCCCATCGTACGAACAGGGCTGACCACGCGATGCAGATGACTGCGCTCGCGAGAACGGAGTAGGCCAGCCAAGGGCGTGTCGGTTCACTTTCGGTTGCCGGTCGTGCTGCGGCCAACGAACTCATAGCGCTCCGCGCAAGCGCCGCGACGCAAGCTCAATCAGCAACGACGCGATCAGGATGCCAAACAGCACCGACGTCGGTATTGCATCGCCGAACGGCGAACCGGCATCAGCAATAGCGGTACGACGTCCGAGCTTTGCCACCATGTCAGCAAGCGGAGCCGGATCCGACAGAGAGTCAGTGGACACCGCAATACGTGGAGCAAACGCAACCGACGCGACGATGTCCGCAAGCAACTCACGGTGCGCGGCTACTGGATCATCTATGCTGTCTGCGTCTGCCATTCTCCGTCGCCAGAGATCCTTGTAGCTCACCTGAATCACCCTGCCGTTTCCGATGCGCATGGCACGGATGTCACCGGCCGGTCCCTTCTCGAGAACGACGGCCCTGACTCCACGGGGTGCTATCGTGCTCGCATCACTGAGCGTCACGAGCCCGCCACCTTTGCGGACGAATGCGTCAGCGCCGCGCCTGATCAGCGCGGCTGTACTATCCACTGCGATTACCGCGGCGTAGCGAGACGTGTCTGGCATCGCGGGACTGCCCTCGCGTACATCGACTCCCGGTGCAACGTGTGTAAGGGCATCAACCGACCAGCCGCGCTCTGTCAACGCCTTGATTGTGAACTTCGTCTCCCAACTTGCTGCGCCTTCGACGAGCAGCTTCCTGAGTACCACCGAGTCTGGTTTCGCGACCACTGCTTTTGTCTCCCCAACATACACGGTCATGCTGGTCGCACTTCCGGGGATTCCAACGCGCACGCCGTTCGGACCGGCCGCCACGCTATCGATTCCTCCAAAAGGCCCGCGAATCGCAACAACGCCTTTCGGCGGCGCCGACACGTCAAGTTCAGATACTCCAACCGGATCCGCGACGCGTGTGAGAACTGCTGCTACCGGAACAATCTTTGGCGCGTCCCAGGTAACTACGCTTCCGGAGTGTGCGATTGCGGCGAACCAGTCGCGCTCCAGTGGAGGCAGCGTAGAGTCCAACGATACATGAATTCTACCTGGCGACGTCTTGCTCCAGTGTGGCAGGGATCCCGCCACAGCCCCGTCTGTTGCGGATTCGGCACGCGCAGACCGTCCAACTGGGGACCACATGCGCATCAGCAACACGCCAAGCAGCGCGAAGCTCAGTACGCGCAGCACCCACTCGCCGACGCGCCGCATGCTAACGGGTGAGGGCATAGACGATGATGTTCACACCGAACCTGGTGTTGTCGATTGCGTTGAAGCGCTTACTCTCAGGGTGATAATTCCACTCGGAGCTGTAATCCTTACTGCTGTAAAGGAGTGCAAGTCGATCGTCGCGCATTACGCCCTGGAGATTCTTGTGGACGAGGTTATCGCCCCATCCGTTCAACTCCTGACTGGTCGTTGGAGGTCCGTTGTCGAAGTTGAAAAAGGCGCGATACAACTCATTGTCATTCGGAATGTCCACGGGCCTGGAGAGAGCAATGGTTATTTCCTCCATGGCTGTCTTGTGAAACACACCATCAACATCATGATTGTGGTCGTCCATGAATATCATTCCGCCCCGATCGACGAGCTTCCGGATGTTACCTCGTTCAGCCGCTGAAAAGCGCACGGGAAGGTGGCCAGTGATATACACCAGCGGATACTCCAGAATCGCGTCGGATGCGAGCGGCACATTCACGCCACTGGGTGCGATCGAAATGCTCGTGTATTGCGCAACAGAGTCGATGAGATTTGCTGGCACCAGCGGAGCGGAGTCCCAATCACCAGAATCGTACTGGCCGGTACAGAATACAAATCGAGTCACTGCGGACGATCCCACACGCCTTCCCACGGCCGCGAAGGATCCCCGACACGCGGTGCGCCAAGCAGCGCACGACGTGCCCGAACCAGCACAGACGTGGCATCCTTACCGGCTCGCAACGCATCGACAGCCTCGCCCAGCGACGTTGCGAACGCGGAATTCGCCGCGGTGGACTGTGCACGAAGGCGGGTGAGTGCGTCGATAAAATGCGCAGGCTCCGACGTAGCGATCGCAAGTGCCGCGTCCAAAGACCTATTCAACTGAGCCGAAGTCGTGTCTGCGCGCGGACGCTTTCCTGCAGCGATGTTCTGCTGCCCTTTATCCTTGCCAGTCAGTCGGACCTTTTCGATATTTACGACGACGCGCGGCGTCCGACCACGCAGATACAGGCGGTTGGCGAGGCGGGCGCGATCCAGCGCACTTGCCGCCTTCTTCATGAACGGGAGCGCGATATTGATCTCGCCGATGTTCAGCGAGCGCTCGGCATCCCACATCGCGTCATACGCCTGCTTCAAATCGTGGTTCAGAACCAACTGAGGGTCCAGCTCCTCGTCATCACCCTCTACTCCACTATCTCCACCCGCTTCATCCTGCTCATAGAGAATGTTGTACACCTTCTTTCGAAGATCCGCTTGATCTGCCCCGATCCGCCCGGATGAAGCGACGTAATCATGTGCGCCGAGCGTTGGTCGCGTCTTCAGCAGCGACTCGGCAGAAACAATGAGCATTCTCTGAGTAAGCAGCGACCGCTCTGTTGGTGGCGGGGGTGCGGCCTCGACGGCTAGCGAGTCATACTCATCGGCCCGCGCGACGCGGAAGGTACGAGTGTCGGACGTTGATGTCGATGGCCCTGTCAGCGTGTTGTTATCCGAAACGACGGCGCGAACAGAAAGGATCGCTCCCTCCGTCAGAGCGAGTTGTTGCAATGCAATCGATGCGTGAAGCTGACCCGATGCCGAATTGCCGAACTCGATGTCACTGAGCGAGCTCGTGCGAGACCTGAAGATTTCTCCCGAGCCAGTCGTGACAGTGTACTCGATATGGCCGGACGAAAGGCCGACGTCATCGGTTGCGCGAGCGGTGAAGTTGATGGATCCCGACGGAACGTGACGCCAGACGGTATCGCGACTTGGTTCGGTCAACACCACGACGGGCGGACGATCGGTGACCGGAATTATCGCGAGTACGCGATCGTAGCCTCGATCGGTCAGCGAGATCGTCGTCGCCGTGGCTGGCGCAATGAATTGTACAGCCCACTTTCGGCCGATTTCATTCACTCCCAGATTCTGATCGCCAAGCCTTGCGACAATCCCACGCGGCCTACCGTTGCCGAGGACTGTGACGCTGCTTCCAATTAGCGCTGTTACGGCTGAAGGATCATCGAAGTTCGAAACCTCACGACCAGTGTACGCGGGTGGCTTGACGCGTATCGACAGGCCAAGCAGCCGATTCGCAATCGGAGTGCTTACACCCATTTTCTGTGGAGCATCATGAACTACCGTGTCAGTTCGCCCGGAGGCAAGCGTCAACGCCGCGGCAAATGCGCCTGCCATTACAGATAGAGCCACTCCGGCATAAATAATGGGCGTGAGGACAGCGGGGCGAAGGAAAGTGTCAATGTTCGATCGATCAATTTCCGCTTCCAGAATCCCCTTACCGAGGGTGACAAGCGGATCGCTCGCTGTGACAAGTGCATATTGGAGTGACGGATATCGCTCTTCCATCCATAGAGCAACTCGCCGTTTTGACAACACGTATCTTCCGCGCCACAGAACCCAGCAGCCGGACAACAAGCCGAGCGCGAGCGCGACGTCCCAATTCCACTCGCCGATGCCGGCAGTGTGGCTCCACGCGCCGACGGCCAGCTCAATGGCAAGTATCGCGAGCAAGGCCGCGCCCGTCCAGAGCAGCGTCGATACAAGAAGCACCACACGCAACTGGCTTTGCGTGCACGCGACCCGATGCTCGGCCGTCACTGTCGGTCACCGGCGTCGAACGGTCCGCGACGCAAAACCATCTCAATTAGCGCCACGATGATCGCGAGCGCGATCAGCCAACGGCTGACCGGTGACGCAGAATCCGTAGCGGCCGGGAAATCGGCGGTGCTGGCGAGTTTCCCACTGCCTCCAGACATGACCGATGCGAGCGCCGCGTCGGGCGTGGAGCGTGCGCGTTGGCATGGACCCGACAGAGACGCGCGCAGCTTCACAAAGCTCGGCCGCAGAAGCATGTCACCGGTGCTATCCAGAGGAATCAAGACCGACTTGCGACACGTCGAACCACTGTCGCGCTGGATCGCCGCAGCATCCCCGTCGACCCATCGCGCGAGTACTCTTGCTCCCTTGAGCGAATCGTCCGTGAAGCGCCACCGCCGCTCAAATGCGCCAACCAGGACGTTCCCATTCGCGACCACGGCGCCGACTGTATCGATGCGATTGCGCTGCACAGCAAACTCCGGCCGCGCAGAGTCCAGAAACGCAGCCTCGACTGCCCGAACACTGCTTGAATCGGGTGGCGCAGCACGAACTCGTACAAGCCGCGCCCGGCCTGGCCATTGATTGCGAATCGTCGCGGTCGCGCGATCGCGCTCGGGCGTTACAAGAGGTGATACGACAACCAATTCGACTGAATCCGCGCCAGCTCGAACTCGCTGACCAGCCCGCAGCGCGCCTACCATACCCGCTGAGATTGAACCAGCGTTCCGTAGCCCGGCGCGGTTGGCCAACGAATCGACCGATGGTACCGCCCACGCGCTGGTGTCGAATGCAATCAATTCATCGCCCGGCCGGAGAAGCGCTCGCGCGCTGTCCCGGACTTCGGCAATATCTGCAACTGCTCCGGACACATCGGCGACAATCACACGTACCACCTTTTCTCGCGTCGGTGTCAACACAGGTCTGGCCAGGGCAATGCCGACCAGCATGATAGCGAGCACGCGGAGCGCGAGCAGGAGCAAATCGGAAAGGCGGAGTGATCGCTCTCTCGCAGCAACGGGTGCGTCTGGTACGAATCGGGCGGTCGGAAACGGTACGGATCGGGGGCGCCGCGTAACGATGAAATGCAGCGCTATGACAACACACGCCGCCGCACCGGCTGCCAGTAGAAAACCCGGGGCGACGAAAGTCATGGATACACGAGCCCAGCCAATTCAGCCTGCCCGCGATGCGACTGGTTCATCGCGTACGATGCGGCGAACCACACTGCTCACGGGTTCATTCCCGGTAACTATCTCTCTATACGCCGCCCCACTCGCGAGCCATCTTGATGCCACGTCGTCGCGCCAGGCACCAAACGCGCGCGTGTATTCCTTGCGCGTGTCCACTGAAAGAGATCTATGAACTGCGTCGGTCTCCGGATCCGTCACAACAGAGATAGTTGCTGGAGGGTCCATCTCTTCCGCGGCAATTATATGGAGCGCATACACATCACGACCTGATGCGATGAGCTGCCTGGCCGTCTGCAGAGTCTCGTCCAGATCACCAAGGAAGTCGCTGATGATTGCTACTCGTGACGCGGCGCGCGCGGCTATGGCGACCGTCGGTGCAATGGGTACCCCGCCGCTCACCTTGACATGTTGCAGCATGCGGCTGACTTCTGCTACAAGACCGTGTCGCGTACGCGGCTGAACGGTGGCCCGGGGATTCCCGGCAACGATCACACCCGCGGGATCCCCACTCGAATGCGCGACTGCAGTAAGGGCAACCGTGAGCTGCTGCACCAGCGACCATTTGGATGTCGCGCCATCGGGGAAAGCCATCGATGCGCTGGCATCGACGACGATATAGGTTGGTGTTACCGCTCGTTCTTCGGAGATGCGAACATGCGCGCGATCACTGCGGGCAAACAGTTTCCAGTCGATGCGCCTCAGATCATCGCCCTGACGATAGGCACGATACTCGGTGAACTCCGCCGACGATCCACGAACGCGTGACGGATGTATTCCCGGAACGGCAATCCTCGATGCGCGACGGGCGCGCCATCGCAGCCCTCGGATGGCGTCGAGCAGCGCACTATGCATCAATCTGTCGCTGCTACCGTCCGGCGGCACGCGCCGCATCGTCAAACCCTTATGTCGCTCTTCGGCGCCGGCACATGCTCGAGGAGGTCATCCACGATTTGTTCTGCGGATATTCCTTCAGCCTCAGCGGCGAAGTTGAGCAGGACTCGATGTCTCAGTACCGGATGCGCAACGCGACGCACATCCGCTGGCGACACCGCATGCCGTCCGGCAAGCAGCGCATGCGCCTTTGCGCCAAGCACCAGCGCCTGACCGGCACGTGGGCCCGCACCCCAGCGCGCGAACTGCTTGACGATTCGTGTTGCATCCTTCTCATCCGGGCGCGTTGCGCGAACAAGTCGTGCTACGTACTGGAGAACGACGTCAGCGACAGGCACGTCCCGCACCATTCTCTGGAGCGCAATAGTCTGCTCCGCATCGATCACGGGTTCGAGCGGTGCATGCTCGCGACCGGTGGTGTTACGCAGAATTGCGATCTCTGCATCTTCGTCCGGATAGGAAACTCGAATCTCGAACAGGAATCGATCGAGCTGCGCTTCCGGAAGCGGGTATGTTCCCTCCTGCTCGATTGGGTTCTGTGTCGCGAGAACAAAGAACGGCGCAGGTAACGGCATGGTTTCGCCGGCTACAGTTACACTGTGCTCCTGCATTGCCTCAAGAAGCGCGGCCTGCGTGCGCGGGGGAGCGCGATTGATCTCGTCAGCAAGAAGGATATTCGCGAATACGGGACCCTGGACGAAACGAAACAGGCGCGAGTGTGAAGTCGCGTCCTCTTCCATCACCTCGGTTCCAGTGATGTCCGATGGCACCAGATCCGGTGTGAATTGAATGCGCCGAAATCCCAAATGCATCGCTTCCGAAACGGATCTGATCATCAGCGTCTTCGCCAGACCAGGCACGCCAACGAGCAGCGCATGACCGCCGGCCAGAAGCGCCATAAGAATCTCGTCGAGTACATTCTCCTGTCCGACGATCCGACTCGCGACCTCCGCACGGAGGCGTGTGGCGATCTCCAATAGCTCGACGCGTTCCTGCAGAATTGGCGATCCGTGCTTCACTGTTGACGATGCAGTCATTGAGAGCAATACGACATGATTAGAGTGGTCGTTGAGCAAACGGCGCAATCACTACACACCCCTCTGCGCGTCAACCGAGCGTCGGAAGTCTTACTCTTGGCAGACTGGATCGAACTGGAATTATCCAGAATACGTCACCATCGAACCAGAACGCAGCGAGCTGACGGTACCGATCCGCGAGGTCCATCACCGATTGCATATCCAGAGCAATCGCGACGCTCCGTTCGCAATGACTCCCATCAGGGCTGCACGCATTCACCCGCACGTATGCCAATCTCGATGCCGCCAATTCCTGATGTAAGCTAGCAGCGAGACGCTCGTTCTCGGACGCGGCTTGGCGTGTGCCCATCGGGTCCTGCGCAGTTATGATCCCGAACGACCGTTCCAGGCCAATATCCCGGAAGAATTGTCGGCTTGTCGGGCTCACAACGTCCCTCAGGTCGATAGTACGAAGAGGGGTCGATTCGAAGTAGAGTAGAGTCACGGCGAAGCTACCCCAGTCTCCGGGAGCGTCAGCCGGGGGCGGGCTACTCAATCTTTTTGACAGGGCCAGTACCAACGGGCGCTTCCAGGGGCAACGAGACTGTGAAAGCGCTTCCCTCGCCTACTTTGCTTGAGACAGTCACGTCGCCCCCGAGGAGTCGCGCGAGCCGACGAGTCACGCTCAGCCCAAGACCCGTCCCGCCCACGCGGCGGGTGCTGGGCTGCTCGACCTGCCAGAAAGCGTCGAATATCTGGTCGCGGTGTTCCATAGCGATGCCGATTCCGGTGTCCCGGACGATGTATCGAACCACCGGGCCGTCGTGCTGGACGATCAGCGTCACTCGGCCGGCGGGGGTGAATTTGACCGCATTGGAGAGCAGATTCACAAGAATTTGCCGCACTTTTCCGCTATCTGTCAACATCGGGAGCGGATATCCCGTCTCGACGACCTCCATGGGAAGCGATCGCTCACGAGCCAGTGGCTCCACCAGTGTCGCGGCATCGTGCGCGATTTCATTCGCGTCCACGTCTTCGGCAGAAACTACTTCGCGACCGGCATCAACCCGTGAATATGAGAGTATCTGATCAATGAGGTGGAGCAGGTGCTGCGCGCTGGCCTTCACACGACCCAACTGGTGCTTCTGGGCATCGTTCACGGGTCCGGTTATCCCGTCAGCGAGGAGCTCCTCATAACCGATGATGGCGGAGAGCGGCGTTCGCAATTCATGTGACATCACTGCGAGAAAGTTGCTCTTCGCTGTATTGGCACCTTCAGCTACCTCGCGAGCCTTTTGCTCACCCGCGAGCAGTTCCTCGCGCACGCGGTCGCTCTCGAAGGCCATGTGGGAGGCCCAACTCACGAGCCACAGGAAAATGACAACCGTCGCGAGCACGTAGAGCGACACGCCGAACGGGGTATCGTAAAATCCATTCTTTTCGCCGAGAAGACGCGCCCATCCGAGGAGGAACGGAACAGCAACAGCGGCGGGGACGAGGCGCCTCGCCACCGTTCCTGCCGCTCCGGGGTCCACCAGAAGCTTCGGCAATCCCGTCGTGCGTCTCGCAAAGACGATACCCAGCGCGAGCACGAACAGGCACACCGCCGTGCTGATAGCCATTCCGGAGTACTCGCCAAGCGCGTACAGCCGCGTTACACCAAACGCGTACCCGATCAACCCCAGAAAGCCTATTGTTCCGCTCAACAGACCGATCCAGTGAGATGTGCTCTTCCCGGTTCGATCGTCGAAATGAAGCGAGACTATGCCCAGCCCTGTCAGCATCATGCCGATGCTCGTGTTCAGTGGCATGCGACCTGGCGGGTCCCACTGCGCTCGGCGGAGCTGATCGCCGAACACGATCAGATCGAGACCGAGATCTCGGCCTGCGAGCCATGCCGCGAGTTCTATGAGTGCAACCAGAATCACCAGGCAGGCGAGTACGATCGAGGCAACGCGGATGGCAAATGGTCTGTCACGCCTGGTCGCAAATGCCAGCGCAACTCCAGCCATCCCAAACTCCAAACAGGCCAGCGGCACCATCGCGACGCCACCCGGATAGAAGCCGCCGGTCGGCTCCAGGCCGCTATACCATTCGAACAGCATCCCGATCGACACCAGGACGACGAAGACGGCCGCTGCGAGCGGTAGCTGCTCGAAGAAGCGAATTACGCGGGCCTGGCCGCTCGACTGATTCATGCGGATTGCGAAGGGTACACGAATGGGGGAAAGCTGTCCTCAATTTTCTGAGACTGCAACCACCGGGAAACACTTGTCGAGGCAGGAACTCCTGCACCAGTCGTTCCATCAGGGCGCGTGAGCGATCCCGAAGTCGAGTGTCCCCACTTCAAGGTTGGGATCAAGGTCCATTTCGGCCACGCCTTCATGACGGTTATCATGCGTGTGGTATCGAAGTACTAGCAGGTTCTTAGCTTATTCTGTGTCACCGTCAGCGGGCCTGGTCCTTGCCCCAACCAATACCATGCCGAATCATTCCGATTCCGTAATTCGGAACAATATCTGCCTCAAACTCACTGAAGCCCGGGTACGTACCCTTCTGCTGGTGAGTTCGCTATCCGAGGACGACCTCCATCGGCAGCATGACGCGTTGATGAGCCCGATTCTCTGGGATCTTGGTCACATCATGCACTTCGAGGAATTGTGGCTCACGCGTAACGTTTCCGGCCCGATCGAATTCTCTGAGATGCCCGGGATGTATAACCCATTCGAACATCCGCGCGCTACGCGTGCGGCACTCCCACTGCCGACACTGGCAAATGTAATAACGACGGCTGCAGAGATCCGTTCAGATGTACTTGAGACACTCCAACATGCGGAATTCAGAATCGATCATCCATTACTCGCGGATGCATTTGTCTATAACATGGTTCTGCAGCATGAATACCAGCATAACGAAACCATTCTGCAGACTCTTCAGTTGAAGCTTGGATCGCCGTATGCACCGCCCCGCATATCAGCGCAACCTCGCGCGGGCAAGGCCAGCTTTGATCGGATGATTCGCATCAACAACGGTGAGTATCCGATCGGCACGGACGACAGGAGCCATGCATATGACAATGAGAGACCACGCCACACAATCCGAAGCGCTGCATTTGAGATTGATGCCGCACCGGTAACGAACTCTGCTTACGCGAAGTTCATTGCCGACAACGGATACGGCCGGAAGGAGTTATGGTCTGAAGCCGGTATCGCATGGCTCACAGACTCAGGAGCCGCATCACCAAAATACTGGCAACGCGGCGACGAAGGTTGGAACGCGCGAACAATGGACTACAGTGGCCCGCTCGCTCCGACTGACCCGGTGTGCCATGTGTGCTACTACGAGGCTGATGCGTTCGCGCGTTGGGCAGGCAAACGTCTTCCGACTGAGTACGAGTGGGAGATTGCCGCATCCTGGAACCCGGAAACCAATCGCGCTCAGCGGTTCCCATGGGGCGACGCAGAGCCAAACCGATTGCTTGCAAACATCGATCAACTGGGTTTCAGCACGGCACCGACCGGAGCTTTCGAGCAGAATGTATCTCCACTTGGATGTTACGGCATGATCGGCGACGTCTGGGAGTGGACGTCGAGCAACTTCAACGGATACCCTGGTTTCGTGGCATTCCCGTATCCGGAATACTCTGAGACATTCTTCGGAAGTGAGTACAAGGTCCTCCGTGGCGGATCGTGGGCAACCCGCGCTGGCGCAATACGAAACACGTTCCGCAATTGGGATTACCCCATACGGCGCCAGATATTCAGCGGTTTCCGTTGTGCCCGTGACGTTTGACCGGGCGCGCATGGCGCGCGATTTACGTGAGGGACTATCGGAGCAACCTCGGCGCATTCCGCCCAAATATTTCTACGACGAGCACGGATCGCGTCTTTTCGACGAAATAACCCGGTTGCCCGAATACTATCCGACCCGTGCGGAGCGAGAGCTGCTGATTCGCTGGGGCGCGACGATCGTTGGAATCGCCAAGCCGCGAACGCTAGTGGAGCTGGGTGCGGGAAGCGCAGACAAGACGCGAACCATCCTGGACGAGATGCTACGTGCTGCGCAAAGCGACGTGACATATGTCCCCGTGGATGTCAGCGCCGGCTTCCTCGCAAAATCCGCAGTGCAACTGCGGAATGAGTATCCTTCGCTTTGCGTCACTCCAGTCGTCGCTGACTTCTCCACGCATTTCGCACTGCCGGAGCACCCCTCGCCGGCCCTCCACGCATTCCTGGGTAGTACGATCGGCAATTTCACGCCGGATGACGCGGTCGGCCTCGTATCCAGCGTGCGGGAGCGAATGGCTGCGAGCGATTACTTTCTGCTCGGCGTTGATCTTCGAAAGGATCCGGGGTTAATCGAAAATGCGTACAACGACAGCCGCGGAATCACCGCCCAGTTCAACAAGAACATGTTGTCCGTCATCAACGAATGTCTCGGAGCGGATTTCAATCTCTCTGCATTCAGCCATTCCGCTATATACAACGATCGAGAGCAACGCATGGAAATGCGGCTGATTGCGCGCGGAGATCAGTCTGTTGTCATCCCGGACGTCGGTGACTTCTACTTCGCGGACGGAGACGGAATCCTGACTGAGGTCAGCTACAAGTACGATCGCTCCCTCGCGAGCGACATACTCGAGCGAAGCGGGCTCGTTCTGCGGGAGTGGTTCACAGACGACGCAGGCTTGTTCGCTCTGGCCCTTTCAAGTCATTGAACGATGACCGCAGCTCGTGAGACATTATCGACCCTCGTAGAGCGACTATTCCAGCCGGCGGCAAAAGAGCGGCCCGATGGAGCGATGGGCGCGGAACTCGAAGTCATACCGATTCGTACTCGAACGCGACGGCGTGTCCCGATCAATGCAACGCAGGAAGGTCCCGGAAGTGCGGACATTGCGCGCGAAGCCGCCCGTATTGAAGGCTGGCAGGAGGAAACCGACGAGTATGGGGCACCAAAGTGGAATATGCCGGATGGTGGTCGGCTCTGCTACGAACCCGGTGGTCAGTTCGAAGTCGTCTCGCCTGTATTTGCGTCAGCCGTTGATCTTTCAACTGATCTGCGCAAGGTGCTTGGCGTCCTGCGTGCGTCGGCGGCGAGTGCCGATGTGCAACTGCTCGCACTCGGTATCGACCCGTACAACACGATCGAATCCGTGGCGCTTGAGCTCCACGCGCCGCGTTACGATGCCATGACAGAGTATTTCAATCGTATCGGTGAAGCTGGTGTGCGCATGATGCGCCAGACGGCGTCACTCCATGTGAGTGTGGAACTTGGCCCTCATGCCATGCAGAGGTGGAAACTCCTGAATTCGCTAGCGCCATATCTGATAGCGCTGTTTGCGAACTCCAGCAGTTACGGAGATAGACCTACGGGTTACGCGAGCTATCGTGCGCACCAGTGGCAGACACTCGACCCAACGCGTACCGGCCTGCCGTTTGATTCGACTGACCCCATCGGTGCCTACACCCGGTTCGCCGCGAACGCAGGCCGCATCCTGACTGAAGCCAGTGCTCATCTTACAACGTTGTTCCCGGAAATCCGCCCTCGCGGATATTTCGAGATCCGATCGCTCGACGCGATGGAACCCGACCGGATCGAGCAGGCCCTGCAATTCATTTCGACGCTCGTTCACGACACCGATGCCGCTGCTGCGGCTTCGCGAATAGTCGGCGCGCCGGATTCATCACTGCTCGCCCGCGCCGCGCTTAACGGAAGGTCCGACTCGCTTCTCAAGGCGCGGATTGCTCAGCTTGAGCAGTTGGCAATCGAAGCATCCGGGATGTATCTGCGGTAATGCATGAAACCATGACGAATCTGCTCGAATCGTACGGCTACATCTTCCTTTTTATTGTGGTCGGCGCCGAGAGCCTTGGTATCCCGCTCCCTGGCGAGACGGCGCTTGTTACCGCCGCGGCGTACGCTGCTCTGGGACACCTCGACATCTATGTCGTGATCTGCGTGGGTGCTGCCGCTGCAATCGTTGGAGATAATGGCGGATACTGGATTGGGTTCCGCGGCGGGATTGCAGTGATTCAGCGTTGGGGCAGGATCCTGCACATAAATGAATCACACATCGCGCGAGCGCATTCTTTCTTCGAGCGCCACGGTGGGAAAACTGTCTTCTTCGGTCGTTTCATCGCAATTCTCCGAACATGGGCCGCCGTACTCGCAGGCGTTGCTCGAATGCCATATCGCAACTTCCTGTTTTACAATGCAACGGGTGCAGTCATCTGGGCGGCCTTGTTCGGAACGCTCGGATATCTATTTGGCAAGAACATCCCAAAACTCGATCACCTGATCGGACAGACGAGCCTTGCGATCGTTCTGCTCATCGCTCTCTTTGTAGTACTTGTCATCGTATTCCAGTGGCTTCGTGCCAACAGCGATGGGATTGCGGAGAGATCCGCCACCTCATGGCATCGAAGAGTTCATAGTAACAGACTCGACAGGTACGGAAGTAGATATCCACGTCTCTGGAATTTCGTTTCCGACAGATTTGCGCGTGGCGAATATCTTGGCCTCCACCTAACGATCGGCCTCCTGGCGAGCATCGGTGCGCTCTGGCTGTTTGGCGGGATTACGGAGGACGTGATTCACCACGATCCGCTGACTCAGCTCGATGTCCTGATTCTCTATCAACTCCGCGACCACGCGACGACATATGGAGATACGGTCATGTCAGCCGTATCCTTTGTAGGCTCTCCGGCAGTTGTCGCGTTGATTGCCATCGCGGTAGGCCTCTTTCTCATCGGCCGACGCAGCTGGATAGTACTTGGAGGCTGGATCGCTGCCTTCGCAGGCGGGGGGGTCCTGGACTGGACTCTCAAGAGGATCATCCAGCGGCCACGCCCCCCTGGCGCGCTGTTGTTCATGCATCGCTTCAGCTACAGCTTCCCAAGCGAGCACGCAATGGGGGCATTCGTCGGTTACGGCATGCTGGCGTATTTACTCATCACCTTCTGGGCGACGAAGAACGCGACACGAGTTCTGATTGCAGTTGCGAGTACTTTGCTCGTAGTCGCTGTTGGTTTCAGCCGACTGTACCTCGGACTCCACTATTTCAGTGACGTCATCGGAGGCTATGCCGCTGGGGCGGTCTGGCTGATCGCGTGTATATCGGGCGTCGAGATCGCCCGTCGCCAACCTCGGCTTTCAGGCGACTGAAGTCGCCAGAGTGCCGACTCGGAGTCGCTCTTCAATTACTTCGAAGTCTTCGCGCCGCACGTGTAACGAGGTTGGTATGTCTGGAAGTCGTACCAATCGGTCTGTGAGACCAAACGCGGTTTCCGTCGCACCCAGGAACAGATAGCCGCCCGGCATCAGCGACGACGCCAGGCGCTCAAGGACGTCTTTCTTGGTCGTGGTGTCGAAATAGATGAGCACGTTACGGCACATCACAATGTCGAACTGACCCAGCGATCGGAACGATTCAAGCAGATTCAGTTCACGGAATGCGACGCGGCGCCGAACGTCATCCGCCAGTCGATATCCGTCCGGCGTATTGATGAAGAACTGCCGCAGATATCGCTCGGGCAGTCCGCGCTGAACTTCAATCTGTGTGAACAGGCCGCGTCGCGCTCGATTCAGGGCGTGAGTTGCGAAGTCGGTTGCGACCAATTCCACGTTCACACCGCTCATCTGCACGCCCATGTCCGAGAGCAACATTGCGATGGAGTACGCTTCCTGACCAGTTGATGCGGCTGAGCTCCAGATCCGCAGCGAACGGCCAGCGCGGCGACAGCGGTCAGCCAATTCCGGCAGAATGGTTGTTCGGAGCAGGTCAAACGGAATCGTGTCGCGGAAAAAGAAAGTCTCACCTGTCGTCATGGCGTCACAGACCGCCTTTACAAGATCCCGGTGCGGCCCAGCCCGAAGTGTGGCGACCAGTTCGATTACGGAGGAGAAGCCGAAAGCCTTCGCGACCGGAGGCAGCCTGCTCTCCAGCAGGTATTCCTTCCCCGGGCCGAGTGCGAGGCCGCTTCTCGTGCGGAGAAGCGTGCTCAGGTACGAATAATCTTCAGAAGTAATCACGACCGTACAGAACAGAGGGAAATGACATGCGCGGCAATCGATTGCAGCGGGATTATTGAACAGGAGATTCCAGACGCAACGACGCTGCCAGGCATTCCCCAGACGACGCTCGTTCGCTCGTCCTGAACGATGACTCGGCCGCCAGAGGCGGCGACGGCCGCACATCCTTCTCGACCGTCCTCACCCATGCCAGTGAGGACGACAGCCAGTACCCCGCGTGGAAACGCGTGTGCGGCACTTCTGAACATCGGGTTTGCCGCAGGCCTGCAGTGGTGCTCGGGCGGGTCGGAGGTGATGTGTATGGCCGGGGCGCGCGCGACGCCCGGTCCGAGAACGGTCAAATGATGATCGCCCGGCGCGACGTAAACACGACCTGGCTGTAAAGGCTCGCCATCCTGCGCTTCGGCGCACGGAAGCGTACCCTCGCGCGCAAGACGCTGGGCAAACATGGTCGTGAACAGTGGAGGCATGTGTTGCGTGACGAGCACGGGGAGCGGGAAGTCACGCGGCAGTCCTCTCACAATCGTCGCGACTGCGTTCGGTCCGCCAGTGCTAGCCGCGATCGCGAGTACCTGTGGCTCAAAACCTTCGGCCGGCAAGACTGACCGGCTCGCCTTCGAGTTGCCTGCCTCAGCGCCGGCAAAATCACTGTCCCCTCGGCTGACGTCCATGACGGCAGGAGCGATGGCTCTGATCTTGGCAACGACGCTGACCGCGACCGCCTCAACACCATGAGCGCCTGTGCCGCGTGTGGAGGGCTTGTGCACGTAATCGACTGCGCCGAGCGCCAGAGCCTGCAGGGTGATTGTAGCACCCTGATGGGTCAACGCGCTCGTCACCAGCACACGGGTAGCCGGAAAACGCTGGCAGATGAGCGGCAACGCGGTCAGGCCGTCCATTACCGGCATCTCAATATCGAGCAGGACAACGTCGATTGGCTGCAAGCGGAGCGCGTCGAGCGCGTCGCTCCCATTTGTAGCCGTCGTCACAACGCGCATATCGGGCTGCGCGTCTACAATGCGACCCAGCACGCCACGCACGACCGCCGAATCATCCACGACGAGTACGCGAATAGGGGTGGTGCGTTGCCTATTCACCGGTGCGACCGGTTAGAGGAACGGATTCGTTCGCGCGAGTTATATGCCAGCGCGGAGCTTGCCGAGGAAGCTGTCCACCGCACCACCCAATCGAACCGCCTCTGCGTTGAGTGCAGCTGCCGCTCCATTTAGCGTCTCCGCGGTGTGACCCGACTCGCCAGCGGCGACTGTTACGCCTGCAATGTTGAGAGTGACATCTGCAGTACCGCGTGCCGCCTCGGTGACGTTCCGGGAGATCTCACCAGTGGCCGCATTCTGTTCCTCCACGGCGGCCGCGATGGTGCCGGAGATCTGATTGATAGTGCCGATCACGGACGATATCTCACCAATGTCGTGGACCGCGTGCGTCGCATCTTCCTGAACGCTGGCAATCTTACGTTCGATTTCCTCCGTCGCGCGCGCGGTTTGCCTCGCCAACTCCTTGACTTCGTTTGCGACGACAGCGAAACCCTTACCGGCTTCTCCAGCCCGCGCAGCTTCGATCGTAGCGTTCAACGCGAGAAGATTGGTCTGTTGTGCAATGGAGGTTATGACCTTGATGACCTGACCAATTTCCTTGCTGCTCTGACCAAGTTGAACCATGGTGCTGCTGGCACTCGACGCCTGATTCACAGCATGTTGCGCCACCGTTGACGCCTCCTGCACCAGGCCTGCTATCTCACGTACGCTTACAGATAGTTCTTCCGCCGAACTGGCAACTGTCTGCACGTTACGCGTCGCCTGCTCCGACGACGCAGCCACGGCCTGCGCCTGACATGCGGTCTCCTCGGCCGATGCGGCCATGCCTTGTGCGCTCGTCTCGACTTCCGCCGCCGACACAGTCAGCATCTGCACCACGCGCTTCACGTCGCGTTCGAATTCATTCGCAAGTCCAACCTGCTCTGCGGCGCTGCTTACCATTCGAGAGACGTCCCTCAACATCGTCAATCGATGCTCCGAGGGGCGCAATTCTTCGGCTGCAAAAAACTCCATCACACCGATCACGCGGCCCCTCGCCATGACGGGGAAGGCAATTCCACTACGAATGTTGGCTCGCTTTGCCATAGGCGAACGTACGGCATCACCCTGTTCTGCCATGTTGCCACCGAAGACCAGATCGTGACTCGCCCAGGCGCGACCAGCGAGACCGTCGCCCTGTTCAAATGCGCAATCGTGCGTGGCACGCCTGAAATCCTCGTCGACAATTCCCGACTCTACGCAGTAGCGAAGCGTGTTCGCCTTGCCGTCGAGAACCCAGTAGGTCGCGTACGACCATTTCATCGAACTGCGAACCAGGTCCAGCGTCACTTTGGCTATCTCGTCGACACAGTTACGTCCGGCATTGGCTCGGAGTACGGTGACGAGCACTTCCATATCTTCTTCCGCTTCGAGGCGAGTCGTGCGCTCACGCATCCGTTCCAGTGCGGAAGACACCAACTCAGCAACGCGGCGCAATACGTCGATGCGCTCATCGGACAGAGCCAATGGCTCCATTACAAAGAAATCGAGCGCGCCAACAACTTCACCGCCCACACTTAGCGGAAGGGCGATAGCAGCTGTGCAACCGGCGGCCTGCGCCACTTCTCCACGGCGGTCCTGCAGATACTGCAGATCATCCACAATGAAAACGTCGCGGTAGCGCCACGCCTTGCCGACCAGCCCGTCTGCTTCTGCGTAGGATGCGCTGACGGTTACGCGATGAAATTCGTTATTTACCGCACCCGATTCGAGATTGAACTGGAGATATTCACTCTGACTGTCAACCGTCCAGTGAGAGCCGTACGGCCACGCGAAGCCGGCGCGAACAGCTTCGAGCGCGCCTCGCGCCGCCTCGCTCTCGTTCCCCGCACGTGCGGTGGCACCAGCCACGTGCATGATTACGCGAGCGTGCGTTTGCGCTTCGAGGACTTTGGTTTCGAGCTCGTCTACTTCCTTTCGCTCGCGCAATGCTCCAGAGCGTCTGTCGGTCTTACGTCGGTCCGGCTTGGTGGCGCCATTGCCGTTCTTCGCTGGCGCCGCGGACGGTACAGTAAGTTCGTCAAGGTCGATTCGGGTCGTCATACTACGTATCTCGGTTTATGGGCGAGTGCTTGATTCATCCAGAAGGCGGGCTACATCAATGAGAGCGAGCAACCCGTTATCCAATCGCACGACGCCGGTGCAGATCCGCGCCCACAGACCGTCGAGGCTCGCCGGGAGGCGCTCGAGAGTGTGGGGTGGAACGGCCACGACATCGCCAACTTCGTCAACGACGAGGGCAAACAATTCGCCCCCATCGCACACAACAACATCCATTAAAGACTCGGACGCATTCGCCGAAATCTCCATTCGGTCATGCATGTCGATTGCCGTCACGACCTGACCGCGGAGATTCAGAAGACCGGCTACACAGGACCTCGCAAGCGGAACACGCGCTGTCTGTTGATGGCTGATGACTTCCTGGACAGCGATGACCGGTAGGCCGAACCATTGCTTGCCCACACGGAACGTCACGACCTCATCCGTACCTTCTGCCATTGCGATCATGAGACCATCCCGCCTCGCGCGCGATTCATATAGTACGAAACGTCCAGTACTTCAGTCGCCGCGCCGGCGATGATTGCCGTACCCAGGATACCTGGCCGTGCCGCAACGAGTTCGAGATTCAGTACTTCATCTACAATATCGCGGATGTCGTTAACCGCTATCCCGAATGAGCTGCTTCCATCGTTGAACACGATGACCGAATTCGTACGGCCAGACGTGAACGTCACCGAAGGACCCGCGGCCACGAGTGGCAACAGCGATCCACGATACTGCACTACGAGATTCCCACCCGCAGTCTCAATTCTATCGGCCGGAATTTCCTCGAGCCGAGCGACGAGCGAGAGTGGTACGGCCTGTACGGCATCATGCCCAATCCCGAACAGCAGCAGACTGTCTGGCTTCGCAGCCGGGACCGCAGGCGTTTCAACGGCAGCCGGCGAGAGAGTGGATGTGTCGGTGCCCGAGCGAATCGCAAGCGCGGCCGGATCTATGATCATTACCACGCGACCATCTCCGAGGATCGTGCATCCGGCGTAGCAGCGCACCGACCGCGCAAGTCGGCCGATCGGCTTGACTACGATCTCCTGGCTGTCGATGACTTCATCGACGATGATTCCAAAGCGTGCGCCACCTGCCTGACAGACGACGAGAGTATGGACCTCGTCAGCTCCCCGTTCCGCAAGTCTCAGTGCATCTGCAAGATTGACCACAGGAACCAGATCATCGCGAAGTCTGAACAGTCGGACGTTCCGTAGAGTGTCGATGCCGGACATCTCATCAGGCCCACGGCGGATGAGTTCCAGAACACTTGCCTGCGGGAAGGCAAACAGCTCACCGGCTGCCTTGACGATGAGGGACGATATGATCGCCAGAGTCAGCGGCAGCTGGATGCGCACCGTGCACCCACGGCCAGGGACAGATGCAATATCCACAGCGCCGCCAACATGCTCTATGTTGCTGCGAACAACATCCATTCCAACACCGCGTCCGCTGATGTGCGTGACCTCGACCGCCGTCGAGAAACCAGGTTCGAAGACCAGGCGCAGCGCCCGACAGTCGCTCATCGTCTCGGCCAGTTCCCGGCTCACTATCCCGCGTTCTATCGCTATGCGACGAACTTCTGCGACGTCAATGCCCTTGCCGTCGTCTCGTATCTCAACGATCACGTGACCGCCTTCGTGATACGCGTTCAGTAAGATTTTTCCCGTTGCAGGCTTTCCAAGGGCACGCCGAACAGCGACGGATTCAATTCCGTGATCGGCCGAATTGCGGACCATGTGGGTGAGCGGATCCTGAAGAGCCTGCACGAGCTGACGGTCCATCTCGGTGGCAGCACCCTTCATGTCGAGCTCTATCTTCTTCCCCGTTTCTCGAGCGATGTCCCGCACAATACGTGGCAGCTTGCCCCAGGCGGAGCCTACAGGCTGCATTCGCGTTTTCATGATGGCGCTCTGCAACTCCGCGGTGATTCGATTCAACTGCTGTACTGGCGTAGCGAGCGCAGAGTCATCTTCTCTCGATACCATCTCGAGGAACTGATTGCGATTCAGCACTAGCTCCCCGGCGAGATTCATGAGCGAATCCAGCAGCGTAATATTGACACGGAGCGACGAATGGATCGGTGATGGCTGTTCCGGTTGCGATGACGATGGCCGTGCGGCAAGATCAACAGCGGTTGCTCGCTGGGTGGTGCCATCGACCGCCGTGGCTTTTTGCCCTTCGATCGGCGTTAGCCACTGCTCCAACAGTGCGACAAGGAGGGAATCATCTCCAGCTGGTTCTGCGCGATGCGATTCGAGTTCGGACAGAATGAATTTGATCAGGTCGACCGCGCGCAGTATGTCAGAGATTACTTCGGGCTCGGCCTTCAGGACGCCGCTCCGGAGTTGATCCAGCACCGACTCAGCCGTGTGGGAGACGTTTTCAAGGCGTGCGAGTCCTAGAAAACCGCAGGTCCCCTTGATAGTGTGGATCGCGCGAAAGATCGAATTCAGGAGCGACGTGTTGGACGGATCGCGCTCCAGCTCGACCAGGTTATGGTCGAGCTGGGAGAGGTTTTCAGCGCTCTCAGCGAGAAAATCTTTAAGAAGATCGTCCAAACCAGCGTCTCCGAATCGGGAAGCAAGCGATGTCTTCCTTGTGAACTCGCTTACCCATCAATAGTCGGCTCCGTACTGTGAAACTTGACGTCCACCGTAAGGCAGCCAACCGCCGGCAGCCTTTCCACGAAAGTGACCCCCTTCGCGGCTCGGCCGAAGGCTAAAGTTTGCTCTGACCGCACCCGATATTCGACCAAGTGTTCCTCACTCGCGCTTTTGCCGCCCCGTCTCAATGATTGAAAGACTCACTGAGCAACTCTCGACACGCATCGACGAGATCACCGCGTCGCTCACTCCCAAGGAGCGAACGAGCGATACCGTACGGTTCCTACAGGGTGTCAAGGAAAGGCCGGCCGGCAACATCAAGCAGGCGCCACAGGCCGCCCAGCGCGCGCTAGCGAAGACAAAGAATCCAGAAATTGGAATGGCTGAACTGGTGCGTGTCGTGGAAGAAGACCCGACGCTTGGCCAGGCGCTGCTCCGATACGCCAATTCCGCGTACTATAACACCGGTTCGAGCGTTGTGTCTCTGCGGCACGCGGCACAGCGTGTTGGTGCTTCCGGGGTTCATAACGTCGTACTCAGCGTGATGCTGGAAGGGATGCTATGCAAACCCGGCGGCGAATATCAGAAGATGGTTATTCAGGTACGAGATCATCTGGTGCGGACAGCGCCCATTGCGCGCGCGATCGGTCGGAGTTTCGGACTGGTCCCGGATGAATGCTTTTCGCTTGCACTTCTTCACGATGCTGGCAAGCTGATCATCTTTGACGTCATTGGAACTCTGCGGCATGAGACGCGACGAGATGTTGATGTTCCCAGAAGCGTGGTGTCACGAGTCCTGCGCGATGTTCACGAACCGCTCGGCGGTGTCGCGGTGCTGAACTGGGGACTTGGAGAGACGGTTGCAACATCGATAGCAGCACATCACCGGAAACCAATTCCTTCCGTGGATGACCGCATGAGCGAGGTTCTGTTCGTCGCTGAGCGTGCGGAGCACGCGCTCTCGGGCGTGATTCCCCGAGACGTCGCAGCGTGGTGGGAAGAAGGCGCCATATATGGCGACCCGGCTCGCGTGGAAGAGTTGATTTCAGCGTACACGCAGCGCGAACTGGCTGCCTGAGCAGCTTTCAGCAAAAACGAATCAGCCGGCAGACGATTGGTCGCTGAAGTATCCGCCGTCGTACGCCTGAACGAAGTCCCGGTATTGCCGCAGAGTATTGTCGGCGGCGCGTCGAGCAAGCTCCAGGATCGGTTCGCGCCACGCAGACTCGCGTCCGAAGGCGGATAGTTGCTCTGTTGGGGCGGAACTCAGCCAACCACCACCGCGCAGGTGCATCCAGGCGGCCACGGATGCCATGAGTACTATCGCCTCAGCGATTTTTTTGGGTTGCTTTTCCCAATCGTGGAGTCGGACGCGGTCGTCATCGGGCTGAAGCTCGCGTACGCAGTAACTCCGGCCGTCCCATTCTGAAGAAAAGAGAAACGCAGGAGCTACGATCGCCGAGTGACGTTGCACGGCCACGATTCGCTCCGCCTCGCTGCCCCAGGTCGCCTGTACCTGCGGACGCAGGACAGCAATCGCCGACGGATGAGCCAGTTTGATATCGAGTAGCACATTGCGATCAGGGGAGCCGCGCCCCTCAACCAGAGCAATGTATCGCGGAAGCGCGAGGCTTCCGATCCCCGCCACTCGAAGTGCAACATCGACTATGCGAAAGTAGTCCACGTCGCGCGCAGCTTCGGCGATGCCAGTGATCATCAGCTCGACGCCAGCACGTTCCTCTGCTGTCGCAGCTAGAAGATGTTGACCATCGATGGCAAGTCGACGACGCTTGTTCTTCTTGGTCGAGTACCTCCCGAGCAACTCGGAGCGCGACCGTCCCGCAACCTGCGCGAACAACCGCTTAACTGTGCCCTTAGCGCTTTCCCGCTCGATCCACGACGGCTTGCCGAGCCCGAGTTCGGTGGCATATGCGACGAGTGACCGCTGAACCAGGCCTTCAGTGCCGTCGGATGCCACGCCCCACTCCTCCGCACCTACGCGAATGCTCGCCAGAAACCGGACCAAATCCAGGGTGAGAGGGCCGCGGGCTGCCTGGTCGAAATCGGTCACGTCGAAGTACGTGAGACGATTATCGCCTTTATAGGTTCCAAAGTTTTCGACGTGCATGTCGCCACACAACCACGTGGGCGGCGCCTCAGAAATTGTCGCTTCGGCTGGGAGAGATAAATAGAAAAGTTGGCACGCACCCCGCATATAAGAGAACGGGCTGCGCCGCATCGCGGCATATTTCGTGGCCAGCATTGCGGGATCCAGGCCGCGATGCACCGCTGTCAGATAGGCAAGGCTGTCGGGCGCTGATTCGTTGATCGGGTCACTGGCAGTCATTTATATAATCGTACCGGCAGGCGAGCAATGCGGGAAGGTTTGTCGATGTAACGGGTTTTCCAAACTATGAAGCCGCACATGCGGACGGATAACGAAGCCATGGAGAAACAGGTCGAGCGAGTCGGCACCGTTCCCACCACAAACCCTCCAAACGCTACGGTACGAAATGCCGGCGCGTCCGCGTTCCTGCGCAAGCTCGGACCCGGCCTGATAACGGGGGCTGCCGACGACGACCCCTCCGGGATTGCTACATACTCGCAAGCAGGGGCGGCGTTTGGCTACGGATTGCTCTGGACGGCGCTGATCGGCCTCCCACTGATGATCGCGGTCCAGTTGATGTGCGCGCGGGTAGGCGTCGTGGCGAAATCGGGGCTCGCGAGCACGCTGCGCACGCACTATTCGCGAACGGTGTTGTGGTTCGCTTGTGTTTTGCTGGTTATCGCCAACACACTCAACATAGCGGCGGATCTTGATGGCATGGCAGCGTCAGCACAGCTGCTGACGGGCATTCCGCGCGGAATACTGGTTCCGGTATTTGCGGCTTTGATTCTTGCGTTATTGATACTTGCGTCGTACGAAGCGATGGCACGGGTACTCAAGTGGTTCGCCCTCGCCCTTTTCGCATACATCGGCGCCGGCCTGCTGGCGCACCCCAGTATCATCGGCGTCCTCAAGGGCACTTTTATTCCGTCGATACAGTGGGACAAGGCGTACCTGCTGACTTTCGTCGCCATACTTGGAACGACCATATCGCCCTATCTGTTCTTCTGGCAGGCATCCCAGGTTGCAGAACAGGAGGAGCATATCCTCGCGCGATTTCCGATGCGTCGCAGAAGAGGTCAGATGCGCCGGACAGGGCGCGAGTTGCACGACGCTGCGCTCGACACTGAGTCGGGAATGCTCGTGTCGCAGGTGATCATGTTCTTTATTGTATTGACGGCCGGCGCCACGCTGCACAAGGCCGGGATAACTGATGTGCAAACGGCGGATCAGGCAGCAAGGGCGCTACGCCCGCTCGCGGGTCCACTTGCATACTGGCTTTTCGCGCTCGGCCTCATCGGTACCGGTATGCTGGGGGTGCCTGTACTCGCCGGCTCCGCCGCCTACGCGATCGCCGAGGCAGGGGCATTCAAGGGAGGTATGGACGAAAAACCTGACGCAGCGGTCGTGTTCTATGGAGTAATGGCAACGGCCATGGTGGTGGGAACGATACTGGCACTCACCAGCGCGAACTCGATGAAAATGCTGCTCTGGTCTGCAGTAGTGAATGGTGTTCTGGCGCCGCCACTGATCGTGATCATTCTCTTCGTATGTAACAACGAAAAGATCATGGGCAAGTACAAGAACGGGCGGCTATTGAATGTGCTTGGTTGGAGCGCTGCCGGATTAATGGGTTTTGCGGCGATCGCGATGATTGTTTCGTTCTTTATCTGAGCATGGAAAAAGCCCGGTGCCAGACACGGCACCGGGCTGCAGCAACAATCCGTCTAGAGCGCTGTGCGGTTTCCCGTGATCAGGCGAACGATCCAGACCAGGATGATTGCGCCGATAATCGCGACGATGATGGACCAGATCAGGCCGCCGCCACCAAAGCCGAGCGTGCCCATGAGCCAGCCACCAATCACACCACCGATGATTCCAAGAACTATGTCCATGAGCGGACCGTAGCCCGACCCCTTCATAATTCGCCCAGTCGCCCAACCGGCGATGAGGCCAACGATGATCCACCAGATCAAACCCGACATATCGCATATCTCCGTTCACACCGTGGCCGGGACCGCACCTCCAAACCGCGACCAGTCCCGTTACGAGGCATCAAGGCAAAAGGCGCGCCGTCGTGCGCAGCAGATCAGCAAGGTTTGGTGCCATACCGGCGCAGCTACCCGGGCGGCAGCCGGTCGATTACCACAACTCTGCCGCGCCCGCCAGCGGCCAGTGCAGACCCGTCGCGGCGCGGCCTGATCGCATTCAGCGAGAGACGGTCCATCCGCTTCCACGTGCGCCCGAAGTCCGTCGAAAATGCGCTCCCTTCAGTGCCAACTGCCAGCACGCCGCCGGGTGTAGCGAGACTATGGAGATAGCTGACACCGGACAGGAAGGCTGTCGCAGAGTCAGGTTTCGCCGCCAACCATGTCGCTCCTCCATCATTGCTGACTGCGACCGTCACTTGACTCGGATCGGGCTTGCTATAGTTGCCGCCGACGGCGATTAGATGTTTGGCGTCGCGACATGCCAGTGAGAAGATCCCGGCGGATGCAACGCCAGCACTGATCGGGGTGGCTACCACCGTCCAGTTTTGCCCAGCATCTGAAGAGTGATAGACCCTCGCTACCACCGCGCCTCCGGTACCAAGCCAGATGTCTTTGGGGCCGCATGTCACGAGCGACGTGCCGCTCGCCGCAAACGCGCCATCTCCGGGCAGTGATGGCGGGAGGCTGGAGTCCGGAATTCGCGCCCAGTGTTGGCCACCGTCGCGAGTCTCCAGGATCACGAAGCGGCCGTCCATCGGATCGCCAACCGCAAATCCATGATGTGAATCAAAGAAGGCCATTCCGTCGAGGAACACCCCTTTGGCCGCATTTCGATATTGAACGTTCCAAGTCCTGCCACGATCCGTCGTTCGGTAGATGAGACCAGTGTCCTGCGCCGAAACCATCAGAATCGCTGTGTCCAGTGAGAATGCCTGGACCGCGCGAAAATCAAAGGATTCGGCACCCGGCACGGTGCCACCCTGCCATGTCTTTCCGCCATCACTGGTCGATTTGAATGTCCCGCCTGTCCCGCTGATCCACGCGACATCCTGGTTCACCACGCTCATTCCGCGGAAGGAAGCGTTGGTCCCGGACTGGAGCTGGATCCACTGGGCACCGGCATCTGGCGCGAAGGCGGCGACGGCAACTGCGAAGAGCAGACTACCGAGTCGCGTAGGCGTCGCCGTTGCGAATAAAGTTGTGATCATCGCCAATAATCTACGAGTAACGAGCGTAGCTTAGCGTTTCCGATTTCGGTATACGTTCGGTATACTTACGCTAATGCAGCGAGTAAACCGATCAAGTCGCCAGCTTCCGCTATTCCCTGCAGCGATCGAACGCTCGTTCGAATTATTGCCATCGCTGGGGGAGCAGGGTGACATTCGCTATTTCGCGACGCGAGCGCGATCCGTGATGAACGCGCCGGAGGCGACCGGGATGAATTTCTGGTCGATCAATCCTTACGTGGGCTGCGCGTTTGGCTGCACGTACTGCTACGCTCGATACGCACACAGGTACGTGATGGAGCGAGCTGCCGATCGGGATCGGCTTGACGATGGACTAGCGGCCGAGTTCGAGACCATGGAGCCGTGGCTGGCATTTGAGCGGCGAATCTTCGTAAAGCGTGATGCGCCCGAGATTCTTGCACGTGCTCTACGGACTGGTGGCGAGCGTTACCTGGGATTGATTCACGGTGACACGATTCTGATAGGCTCTGCGACTGATCCGTATCAGCCCGCCGAGCGACGGTTTCGAGTGACGAGAGGGATTCTTGAGGTGCTCGCCGAGCATCCGGGGCTGAAGATCGTGATAATCACCAAGAGTCCGCTCATAACACGTGACGTGGATTTGCTTGGCAGAATCGCGCGACACTCGGACCTTCGCGTACAGATCTCGCTCATAACAGTAGATCGCGAGCTGGCTCGACGTGTCGAGCCACGATCGCCAACGCCACACGCACGCCTGGTCGCGCTCGCGAGACTGCGTGATGCGGGAATCGAGACAGGTGTGAACTGCATGCCAATACTGCCGGGAATCACCGATGAACCGGCGGCGCTTGACGAGTTGGTGCGCCAGGTATCGGCGGCGGGGGCTACCCGCATTGGTGCGTGCGCTCTTCGACTCGATCGCAGCGCGAGGCTGCGTTATCTGCCGTTCATCGAACAGGAATTTCCGGAGCTCGCGTCACGTTACAAGGCGAGTTACTCGCACGGCCGCAATGTGGGCGAGAAATACCGTGAAGGTCTGACTCAGCGCTTCAACGCGCTTCGCGCAAAGTACGGCATTGGCGACGGAGACCGCGCCTAGATACTCAGGCCCGTTCACGCATGTTCAAGGCCGACGAGGCTGGATGCATTGGCGGCCGGTATGTAGCAGTGGAGTCCGCACGGAATGAGGCCGGCGCGTGCGATGATTCCCAGGTAAGTAGCGCGCGATTCAGTGTGCCAGTCAATTGTATCGCCTTCGACTTCGTCTTCGCTGGCGAATATTTCCAGGTATGCCATACCGCTGGTGCGTTCCGCGATGCGATGAATTGCACGAATCATTGATTCGCGTGGCAGATAGTTTATCACGCTGCAGGAAACGACGAGATCAAATTGGCGTCGCGGGAACAGCATGGGAAGGTCGTCGAGTGTTCCCTGCACGATATTGCGTCGCTTGCCGAAGCGTTTTGTCACATAATCGCTGGGGTCCACTCCGTGATACCGCGCTGCCGGTCGGAGTTTCCTGATCACGGGATACCAGCGGCCCTCTCCGGCGCCCACGTCCAGTACTGTTCGAATTGGTCGTGCTATCACGTACTCCGTCGCTGCCACTGCGAAGCGAACCATTCGCGCGAGGTCCGTTGCGGTTCCTATGCGATGATCAGGATGGCGATACCACTTATCGAAATAGCTGTTATCAAAGCGCTTGTGGCTCATGCTGGAGAGGTGGTCACTCGTCTGTGTTGCTTCGACGGACTCGTTTCTTCTCGGATGTCTTGCGTTTGTCGTCGAGCCTTGCCTGCTTCGCGGCTCGGCTTGGTCGCGTCTTCTTGCGCGCTTTGGGCACGACCAGCGCGCGCCGCACCAGATCTGCGAGACGCGCCTCGGCGAGTTCGCGGTTCTGCAACTGGCTGCGGGTATCGCTGGCGACAACACGCAGCTCGCCGTCATCACTCAGCCGTGAAGAGAGTCGCGCCGAGATGCGAGCGCGATCAGCATCGTCAAGCGCCTGCGAAGCAACGACATTCCAGGTGATCTCTACACGTGTCGACGTCTTGTTTACGTGCTGACCGCCAGCACCCGATGCACGCGTTGCTCGCACAACCAGCTCGTCGCGGGGAATTGCGAGCCGATCATTCACGCGAAGGTCGCGATTATCTCTGGTACTAGCAGCGGAAGATCTTGTCACCATCGAAGCGGCCATTCTCGATAAATATTCCCGATGTGAAGCGACCTGCGACGATGCTGCCGGCCATGTAGATGCCGGGTACGTTGCTCTCGAAAGTATCGGGATTTACCGTAGCGCGTTCGGTATCAGGCTCAAGTTCGATACCCAGTCTGCGAAACAGTGCAAAATCAGCCCGGAAGCCGGTGAGCGCATACACCCGGTCAGCATGCAGTTGCTCCTCGACATGCTCGGCGTTGCGAATTACCACCGTTCCGGGTTCGATCCGAAGCACGGTGGCGCCGAGCCGTGACGAAATCTGCTTTGCTGCGATACGGTTTTCGATATCCGGCTTGACCCAGTAC